>Ga0208297_1000905_pt1 | contig 40337 bp, 31 predicted proteins | sample LMS_cellobiose_e_FD_187367 | JGI IMG/M metagenome (GOLD analysis project Ga0208297, IMG submission 187367) | Rumen-fistulated moose microbial communities from Alaska, USA - LMS_cellobiose_enrichment (SPAdes) (version 2) | ecosystem: Host-associated > Mammals > Digestive system > Stomach > Rumen... | reverse complement strand
CAAGTAGGCCAGTTCTTTATCATGGGTGGCGACAAAGGTCACCGTGAAGTTTTCAGCATCGGCCGGGACTTCCTCATCCGGGCCGGTCACTTCAAGAACCGGCTTGCTCGGCTCAACGGGCTTTTCAGCCAGGGTCACGATCGTGGTCTCATAGGTGCCGTCATACATTGACCCGGACTTGACGCCGTCTACGTCGCAGACCAGGGAGTAGATCTTGAACTCGTTGCCGGTGTATTGTGCAGTCAAGGTCCTGATCTGCTTTAGGGCATCGCCGCCAAAGGTCACGGTCCAAGTGGTGTTGGTCGCATCATAGGTTGCCGATACGCCATAATCCTCCGCCTCCTGGGCAGCTTGCTCTGAACCCCAAGGATTGGCCGCATCGGGATAGAGCTTGAACTCGGGCAGGGTGTCTACGCCAGCAGGCAGCTCACCGTGCTTACCCAAGTTATGGTCAATCTCCAAGTAGGCCAGTTCTTTATCATGGGTGGCGACAAAGGTCACCGTGAAGTTTTCAGCATCGGCCGGGACTTCCTCATCCGGGCCGGTCACTTCAAGAACCGGCTTGCTCGGCTCAACGGGCTTTTCAACCTCAATCGTCACCGAGTCGGTGATACCCGCGATCACTTCTTCCGTGTCTGCATCAATCAGGCTGAAAGTGATGGTGTAATCGCCAGCTTTGCTGAAGACCAGCGTCCAGTCGGTCTTGGCGCTGTAAGCGGCAGGCAGGTCAAACCCACCAGGCGGTCCCCAGTAGCCTTCGTTGGTGAAGGTGTATTCGTCATTGTTGCTGTCTACGGCCTTGAAGGTAACCGTGGCTCCTTCAGGTCCTTCGGCGGCAAACTTGAATCTGACGCCGTCGTAACCAATGTCGCCCGGTTCACCATCAGTCTCAAAGGTCACCGGAACAACCACTTCTTGGCCGGCTACGACGTCAGCAGGCACTTCATAGCTGAACTTGTAAGTGGAAGCAACCGGTTCAGGCTCTGCTACCGTAATCTCCACGGTCTTGGTGATACCCGCGATCACTTCTTCCGTGTCTGCATCAATCAGGCTGAAAGTGATGGTGTAATCGCCAGCTTTGCTGAAGACCAGCGTCCAGTCGGTCGTGGCTGTATATTCTGCAGGTATATCAAACCCGCCGTCCGGACCCCAGTAACCGCTGTTGGTGAAGGTGTATTCGTCATTGTTGCTGTCTACGGCCTTGAAGGTAACTGTTGCTCCTTCAGGTCCTTCAGCCGCAAACTTGAACCGGACACCTTCGTAGCCATAGTCGCCCAGTTCTTCGGTCGCAAAGGTTACAGGAACTACTACTTCTCTTCCAGCTACTATGTCAGCAGGCGTTTCATAGCTGAATTTGTAGGTGGAGGGTTCCGGCGCAGGCAGCTGGCTGATGTGGTACACAAAGGTGTTCTCATCGGTCACATCATACATGCTGCCCCACTGGTTGCCCGCTTCGTCCTTGAGCACCAGGTAGAAGGTGACGCCGCCTTTTGCTACTATCTGTTGTGTTACGGTCGGACCAAAGTCGATGGTCCACTTCTGCTCAGCCGCATTGTAGGTGACCTCTACGCCATACTGTTCAAAGGCAGCCTTGTCTTCATCGGTGCCATATGGATTCTCTGCGCTGGCGTAGACGCTAAACTCTGGCAAGGTGCCTTCAAAGCTGTGGTCTACTTCCAGTTCATACAGGTTCTCATCTGATGCTTCTACTGTTAATATAAAGTTTCCATCATGGGCTAACTCTACATTGCCTTCTGCCGGTGTTACTGACACTAACGTCGGGGCTGTTGTGTCAGGCGCTGCTTCCAAAGCAGTTACACCGGTTGCATCTATTACTACTTCTTCAAAGTCTGTTTCTGTAAAGTAAATCTTCAATGTTACTTCTTTAGTTGTTGCTATATCAAAGTAGTACCATAACTCATTTCTATCTTGTTCAAGTTGAGATAATATCGGTTGATTATATGTCTGAGTGGTTCCACCTTTCGTTACTTCTAACTTGTATAGGTCTCCTTCAAATGCCTCTGTATACTGAACTGCTACGCCTACCCAGTTACCACTGCTCGGTGGAAAACCGTCTTTTGCCTCTACATACGGTACTTTTCCACTAACTTGAGTTATTGTTAATGTCCCATCAGCATATGCATAGTTTAACCCATCTCCACCGGTTTGCCCTGGATCCTGCACCACATTGATTACTTCATAATCTACCGGCGCTGCTTCCGCTTCTACCGGCCCTACTGGGTCGCTCTCTATCGTTCCGGCATAGTTGCCTGTTCCTATTGCTCTTACTTTAATGTATTTATCTACATCAGTAGCAACAAGTGTGTATGTGCTTGATGTTGCCCCATTAATGTTTGTGTATATGCCATTTTTTGCATCTGCTATTTGCCACTGATAATTAACTGTGGCTTCAGATGGTGTTACTTTAGCCGTCAATGTTTCCCCGACTTTAGCGACACCTTCCACACTAATAGCAGTTACTTCTTTAGCCGTTACTGTCAGCGTAACCAAGTCTGATGTTACTCCATCAATCACGACTTTGAAGTAATAGGTCCCTGCAACCGTTGTGGTATCTTCATTGACAGTGATAGTTGAGGTATTACTTGCTACTGCGGTGCCACTCGCTGTAATTCCAGTAGGCGTTGCTATCTTGGTAGTTCCATCCGCTTGATACCACTCAATGTTAACTGCTGCTCCATCAGCAATATTAGTGGTTGTAACTGCATAAGTAGCTTGACCTGCTGTTCCCGCTATGATGGTGCCAACCTGAGCTGCTACGCTTACTGTCTTGGTCGGTGCTGCTTGAATTTGGTTTTCTACAGCGATAGGATTTCCACCGTTGATTGTATACCCGGTCTTGGTTATCACAACTGTAATTACGCTTGTGTTGTTCAAACCTGCTGCTTCTAAGAACGAGATGTCAAATGTAGTTCCACTTAGGTCTGTTGACAGTGTGTAATGGGTATCTCTGGTAAGATCGGTACCGTCTTTTTTAACTACGATGTCACCTGCTGCCAAGCCTGTGATGGCTTGCCCAAGGGTTATCGTTATTGTGCCTGTTGCTGATGTTAAAGCACTAGCTGATGTTATTACAGCTATTACTATTTCACCTTCACCTTCGACAACATAATTAGGAGGATATGCATCAAGCTCAACCTTGGCTTTTATTGTAGCTTTCTCGATCTTCGCTCCACCAGTAACAGTTATAGGTGCATTTATGGTGGCATTGGCCACCGTTCCTTCAATAACCAATTTAGCCTCTGCATTGGCTACGAAAGTTTCTACTTTACCATTTTGGCTAACTGTTATGGTAAGAGTGTTTTGGCTCCCTTGTTCTACTTGAATGCTTTGCACACTACCGTTAATTGTTATGGTTGCGGTTTGATCCTGAATTTGAATGCTGTTGCCGCTGGCATTTTCAATCCAAGTGCCAGAGGCTACATCTTTTATAATAATTGTACCTTGAACTTTTACTCCATTATTTACAGTAGCATTGCGAGCATCCACAGTTAGGTTTCCAGTAATTGCAGGATTAGCAGTACCAGTTAAAGTAATAGTGCCGTTGGAGTCTGTGTTAATGGTTAAATTCCCATCAAGCTTAAAACCGCCAAAATTAATGTTTACCAAGCGATTTACGGTAACATCTCCAGTTATATCAGCAGTAATGTTTATCGTCTTAATATTGCTGTCTGCAATAGCATTATTCAGGGCAGCTAATGTGCCGACATCAGCTGTGGTAGCTGGAGTAGATGGAGTGCCTCCTCCACCGCCACCGCCTCCACCACCGCCGGTGGCGATTTTGTCAGGCTTAGTAGCAAAGGTTGAATCTGTAACTTTGCTGCCGCTGGCTTCTTTTATTTTGCCCTTGCCCTGGACAGCGACGGCTGAGTACAGCACCATTTCGTCTACAACGGTACCTTCATCTAAATAAATATCTACATCATCCAGACCGCTCTGTACTCTAATCTCATTTATATTGGTATCCGCCTGGGTGGTTACCTTTATGTCGTCAGCTCTGACGGAAACAAAATCTATATCTCCTTTGAGGATGATTTCCTTGCCTGCTGCTTCTTTGGCAATGGTTATCTTTAAGCCTTTAACATCCTCTGCAACGATGCGTACAGCTTTGGTGGCAATCTTTTCGACAATAACTTCATTGTACTGACCGCCGTCAATATATATACTGTCTTTTCCGCCGCCGCGGATATAGGTCTTGCCTTTAACGGTCACATTATCGAGAGTAACATCTCCATCGCCTACTTCTTCGGCAATGATTAGATTACCCGTGATAATTAAGTTGCGTAGGGTTACATCGGGTGACTCTATGGTTACGCTTCCTTCTACCGTCTCAGTCCCGGTATATGGTCCATAGATACCGTCCTCATCTATGACACTGTAATCTTCCTCTGGTATGGTTGGTGTTTCATCTATTGGAGTCTTTAAGGATAGGGTTTGGTTGAGGACTACCGCTGCTTCTGCTCGGGTAGTATTGCTTTTAGGCCGGAAAGTGTTATCGGGGTAACCACTAATAATGTTGTTGCCAGTGGCTATGATTACGGCCTGGCGGGCCCAGTCCGCGATGCTGTTATTATCTGCAAAGGTCTTGCCTTCTACATCAGCATCGGGCCTAGCGGCTTTGACAATCATTACTGCCATTTGTTCCCGGGTAATGGGATCATCGGGCCCAAATTCGTACTCACTATAGCCGCTGATAATTCCTTGGGAATAAGCGGCGGCAATAAAGTCTTTAGCCCAGTGGTTAGCCGTGTCGCTAAACACTTTACTGCCTCCGATGGGCAGTTGGAATCCTCTCACTAATAAAGAGGCAAATTCAGCCCGGGTAATTTTCCCTTCTGGCTTGAAAGTTCCATCGGGATAACCGCTTATAATACCTTGATCCACCATCTCTGCTATGTAGTCTTTAGCCCAATGGTTGCTAATATCACCAAAAGAAGCAGCTAAGCAAGCCGGATTAAAACAAGCCAGTATTAAAAACATCAAGGTTATAACAGCAACAGCTTTACTCTTTTGCAATACCCTCTCCCCCTTTGTTTTTTAACCTTTTATTCTCGGTGTGGAAAGTTATCTCCCAAAAATACTTCCTTTCTCTGGCGTTATACCGTAGATCTCGGAGTACAAATTAAAATATCTATTGACACGTATTGTGTCAATCAGGCGCAAAATAAGTCCCATCTTGAGCCGAAATACTCAATTATATAGTTATAGCACCTCCTACTGTTCGCTTAATATGTGTGGCAGCTACCCTTGAGCCGAAATACTCAATTATATAGTTATAGCACAGTGTGAATCACTGGATTGCGGTGGGGGACGTCTGATGACTAGAGCGATGCGGTCAGAGATGATGATTTTAGCTTCAATATCTTTTTCCAGGTCCTTTGTTATAACTCCCTCCCAGATTCCCTGATCATTAAGCCAAAAGCAAGCCAGAATTATATCAAAATCATAGGTATCCACCCGGATTTCCAACTATCTCCCCCCTTGGTTTAGATATTAGCAACAGGCTATGACAATAGGATGTCATCAGGGGATACTTTTGTTATAATTAACTTATGACAAATTACGCCAATATTTTAAGAAATCTCCGCCTACAAGCCAATTTAAGCCAGGCCGAGTTAGCCCAGAAGCTAGGTATTTCTCGTTCAGCAATATCCAGCTATGAGAATGGTACTCGCCGTCCCAATCATAACATGTTAATCAAGATGGCTAGCTTTTTTGACGTATCCGTTGACTATCTGTTGGGTAAGGAATTGCAGTCAGTACATCATCCGGTAGAACAATTACTGTTGGAAGTCAAGGATTTGTTGGATTCCTCAAATCTGGACGACAAGAGGAAAATTGAAATAATGGCGGAGCTTAAAGACTATTTACAATATAAAATCAGCAAATCAACTTCCACCACTTAAAATCTCCATCTGAATGCCATGCTTAATTGTCACATATTGTGTCACTTTTAGCAAGAGTTGGCTTTTGTCATTCTATTCTTCTGTTCATTAGTAATGTTGAGTTATAAGCCCCTAAATGGGAATCACGACCCATAATCAATTTAATTGCTTGTTTTCTAAAGTCCTAGTCTTATGTTCCTAAAAATGCAATCAATAAATTCCTTTCCAGCTTTTAATCGCGAAATCTCCCTTTTTGTTGACAGGCGACTACTATACCACTTGGTTTACGCTGCAGATTAAAAACCTCAGGAATTATTTGTTGTGAATTTTTTGTTGAGGTCATAAGGGGGGTCTACTAACAGGAGGTCCACCGATTTTTTTGGTATGCAGTGGACAGCTTCAAAGAGGGGTATTTCATCTTTATGTATAGTTAATTTTTGTACTTTAATGAGTCATGTAGTCGAGAGCAGAAAAGGATTTTTTAATTTTTCCCCTATGTTTATTTGTCCCGGGGCTGGTAACGAAACATGATTACTCCTATTACAATAATAACCAGGTAAATGGCCACTGCTATCCATATATTGTGAGTTAATACCTGGTATTGTCCCAATATGGGAACTTGAGACAGGCAATACTGCAAGTGCCGCAGAAAGGTATCTAAATGGGCAATTATCAGCCACAGACCCGATAACTTGATTCCCATAGTAAGCATCTGCCGGCTGCCCCACTCCCCTATTTGCGGGCGAGGATAGGCGAAGGCAGTTATGGGCGCCGGCCGGAGCAAAAACACCAATCCCAGCAGGGCGTATGCTATGGGGCTGATCAGAAGCAACCAGTTAATATGGGCACCATATGTAAAAGGAGAAAAAAAGAATATACTTAACCCGGATTGAAGGGCCATGTATAATCCGTAAACTAACAAGGCCAGGCCTACCAGGCGGATAACTTCTCTAAATACATCTCTTTCCTGCAGCATGTTAAAAACCTCCCCGGTTAGTTTCCCCTTTGGGCCGGCAGCGCAACAAGAACAAGCCTGCAGCAAGAATTGCCAGGGCCACCACCATCTGAACGCCCCAATAGGGTATGTCTATAGGAGGCGCCGTTTCCGGCAAAAGATTCATTCTCCAGTGGTCAGCGAGATTAGCTAGAATTATCAGTTCCCGGTAAATAAGCCACAAACCCAATAGCTTGATTCCCATTGGCACAATTGACGCCAGAGACCATTGGCTGCAACTGCTGCCATAAGCGAAGCTCGTTATAACAGACGAGCCAAGCAGCAGCAAAACCCCCGTTAATATATAAACGGTGGGGCTTAGCCAGTCGGGGTATCTGTCACCCTGGTATACCAGAGAATCCAAAAACCCCAGGCTTTGCACATATATACCCTCAACCAAAAGAAAAACCCCCAGCGCCTGAATCAAGCCCTGGAAGAGCTGGCGTTCCTGCAATATTGGTTCCCTCCCCCTTGGCAGCATACTCTCAGGCTTGCCAAAGCCAGAGCCGTTGCTGCTTTTCTTTCCAGAAACCTCGCTTTGCCTTATGAATTTTCCAAATGGGTTCTACTTATTAGGAGATATTTCCTGCCATAGGAACACAATGTTCCTGGGGTCAGCTTTCCTTAAACACCTGCTTGTTCTGATAAACAGCTAAGTAAAAGTTGCTCCTGCAAATATCATTATGAGCAAGAAAACAACCGGCTGATCCCTCTGAGACCCTCCGGCGTCTCAGCATAGCTGCACTACAGCCTGGATTTTTACCTCTGCTCCCTAAAGGTGTTTCTTTCCCAGAACACACCGTCACTGTAGCCTTGAATGGAAGGGTCCTGTTCAGCCATCAGCAGCCGTTTCGCAGCCAGGCAGCAGTATTCTTCCTCCAATTCAATGCCGTAAAAATTGCGTCCGAGTTTTTTGGCCACTACAGCGGTAGTACCCGAACCAAGAAAGGGATCGAAAACTACGTCCTGGGGACGGGTACTGGCCAGGATCACTTTGGCCAGAAGTTTTTCAGGTTTTTGGGTGGGATGATCAGTATTTTCAGGCATGGACCAGAAGGGAACGGTGAGATCGGTCCACAGGTTGGAAGGGTAAGTGAGGCGGAAATTGCCCTCTAGACTTTCGTCCCAGTCTTTGGGCTTGCCATTGGCATGTCTGTATGGAGCCATCACGCGGCGTTTTAGCTTCACTGCCTCAACATTGAAGTAATAGTCCTTACTTACTGTGGCAAACCATATGTCTTCCGAGGAATTTTTCCAGTTCTTTAAGGATCCCCGGCCTTTTTCCCGTTCCCAGGTAATGCGGTTATGAACATACAGGTAACTGGCCATCACCTCATATATGGCTGGTGAACTGCGCCAGTCACCACAAACATAAACTGAAGCGTTCCGCTTTAAGGTAGGTAGAACCAGCTTGAACCAGGAATCCATCCACTGGGCATATTGGTCCAGATCCATTTTGCTAAAGCTGTTGTTATTAAACTTTTTACTTAGATTATAGGGAGGATCAACAAATAATAAATCCACTGATTTTCGTGGTATATACTGGACCGCTTCAAACATGTCAGCACAGATAACCCGGTTCAGCAAACCGGTACCTGGTTTAACCGGCATACGAACCAGTTGCTGGCGAAGCACTTCTCTTTCACTGTCAGTCAGGGTAATAGTTCTATTTAGTTTAGCACGCTGCTTAGTTGGCAAGAATAATGACCCCTTATAGTAACCCCCAAGAATATTAGTATGGTAGTAACACTACCATTACTTCCTGGGTAATTAGTTCTATATTAAAATAGTACCATAAGGAGCCTGAGCAACGAGAATAGTCTGGGAATTTCTTTAACTTATTACCACCACTTTTTCATGCTGCCGTGTCTTTATCCCGGGGCTGGTAACGAAACATGATCACTCCTATTATGATAATAACCAGGTAAATAGCCACAGCCGGCCATATGCTATGAGTAAATGTCTGATAACTTCCCACCATAGGCAACTGGACCAAGCAATACTCCAACTGCTGCAGAAAGGTGCCTAAATGGGCTATTACTAACCACAGACCTGATAATTTGATTCCCATTGTTAGTATTTGGCGACTGCTCCACTCGCTGGTTTGGCCGCGAGGATAGGCAAAAGCAGCAATAGATGTTGAACCGAGCAAGAGCAGCAATCCCAACAGGTGGTATGACAGAGGGCGGCTCAACTGCAACCATATAGTACTGGTACTGAAAAAGGTTGAAAAATATAACACACTAATCCCAGACTGGAGCCCCGTATATAATCCGTACACCAATAAAGCCAAGCCTACCAAGCGGATAACTTCTCTAAAAACATCTCTTTCCTGAAGCATATTAAAACCCTCCCCGGTCAGCTGTTAATTTAGGCTGGTAACGCAATAAGACTAATCCTGCAGATATTGCTGCTATGCCGACTGCTATATGAATAATCCAATAGGGTACACTCATGGACGGTGTTATTTCTGGTAACAAACCCATTATCCAATTATCGGTTACACTGGCAAGGACGACAAACTGTTGGTAAATCAGCCACACACCTAATAACTTGATTCCTATTCGCATGATTGATGCAAGGGACCACTGGCTGTAATTATTGCCATAGGCGAAGTGGGTGATGGCGACTGAGCCGAGCAGCAGTAAAATCCCCATTATGATAAATATTGACGGAGTCAGCCAGTTATAATATAAATATCTTTGGTGTACCTGAGAATCAAAAAACCACAGGCTATGCAGGTATATACCTTTAACCATTAGAAAAATTCCTCCTGCCTTTATCAACCCCTGAAACAGCTGGCGTTCCTGCAATATCAATTTCCTCCTTGGAAAGTTTACTCTTATACTAGCAGAAGCCAGCAGTGTAATATGCTGATTTGTGGTGAATTTTATCATATGACCTACTGTTCACTACTATTTTTGTAACAGGTGTTTCACAGCAATTGTCACCTGTGGTGCAGACCACGATGAATGAAAATACCCTCTCAGACGCAGGGGAGGCTTTAGCCTCCCAGCGGAAGCTAAAGCTTTCGCTACGCTTAGGTGAAAGTCATTTTCACAGCAATGAAAAAGCCGGCCCCGGTCTCCCTAAGGAGAGGGGCCGGCTTGGTCAGCTGTACTCTAGGTTCGTCCTATTTTGCAGCTAGAGGATGACTTTCCGGTAAGAACAGTACAGCTTCTTTTTTAGCCAGGTTCTCGGGCCAAACCGTTACCAGAGTTCCATCAAAGTACTGGTTGATGAAGGCCCGGGCTTTGAAGTTCTGGCCAGTATGCTGATTGCCCAGCCAGGGATCTGTCCAGGGCTCTTCAGGTGTTGAGAATTTTGCTCCATGACCCATTAGACTGTTTTCGGCGGGAATATCTACTGATCTGATAGCATCAGCAACAGCTTCAGCGGTAAAGGCACCATGTTTTTCAATGGCTACAGGAACGATTTCGTTAAAGAACAACATGGTTTGAGCAAACTGCCGGTACTCAACATGATGATAAGGAGGTACGCCGAATTTATCGGTCCAACGTTTTACGAATTCTTCAAATATAGCTTTATATTCGTCAGAAAATCCATCCGGATTGGGGTTACAAGGAACAGGGTCAACGGTCAACATATAATCAGCATCTTTTCCGACCCCATCAACGAAGGCTTGCACACTGTGACCACCACTATGGGTAATTAAAATCGGTACAGTGAAATTCAGCTCTTTGGCCTGTCTGTTAAACATAATACCGTCGTTTACATAGCTGGTTAACAGCAGAACATCGGGCTGAGCAGCCTTGATTTTCATGATGATGTTGGACAGGTCAACGGCTTTGGCAGAATAGGCCTCTTTAAGTACTATATTCATGCCGTACTTCTTGGCTGTGGCTTCGTTACCATCGGCAACTGCAGTACCATAAGGCCCATCCTCATGAACAATGGCAACCCTCAGATCTTTAGCACTCTTGCCCAATTTCTCTTGGATCTGTGCATCATTACCCATAAGGAATTCTACTGATTCTGAGCCCCAGGCAGAAGCGTTAGCTTCGCTTCTGAAACTCCACTTATAGCCCTTGACGAGCAGGGAGTCAGCGGCACCAGACATTTCCCAAAGCACAACTTTGTTTCTTTCACAAACTTCGCTGATTGCTGCAGCGATAGCTGAAGAATATGAACCCATAATTACCGGTACGTTTTTGGTGGTAATTAACCTTTCAGCTTCAGAAGCACCAACAGCTGGATCACTCTGGGAATCAGCGAAATCATAGGTTATTGGGTATTTACCCATCACTCCGCCTTTTTCATTGATCATTTCTACAGCCATCTGGAAGCCATCATATTCGGCTTGTCCCAATGAAGCCTGGGCACCAGTTATCGGCTCGGTAATACCAACATGAATTTTAATATCGCCCTCTGCAGATTGGCCTTCGTCTGACTTGGTATTGGCACATCCAACTACTGCCACCATCATAAACACAGCTAACAATAGAATACTAACGACTTTTTTCAATACCCTTACCTCCTCTTTGCCCTAGGCTATGCCCAAGTAAACTTGGCGTACGTAATCGTTATTTAGCATCTTCTGGCTCTCTTCGTGCAGTACTATTCGACCCCCTTCCAACAGATATCCTCTAGCAGCAATTTTTAGAGATTGTTCAACAAACTGTTCTACAAAGAAAACAGTAATGCCCCGGCTTTGGAGTTTTTGAATCAAATCAAAAACCTGCTCAACTATAATAGGTGCAAGGCCTAAGGATGGCTCGTCCAGCATTAAAAGTTTAGGCTGCGCCATAATTCCCCGGGCGATAGCACACATCTGCTGCTCGCCGCCGCTTAATGTTCCGGCTAATTGTTTTTTGCGCTCGGCCAACCTGGGTAAGGTATCGAAAATCCATTCCAGGGTTTCCTTTTTACCTTCTTCCTTCCAGGCTGCGATATTCAAGTTTTCTTCCACAGTCATTTTGGGAAACAACTTACGTCCCTCAGGGATAAGCACAATACCCTTTTTAGGTCTATCCCAGGGTTTGACTTTTAGCAGATCTTCTCCCATAAAGGTTATTTTGCCGGATTTCGCAGGTACCAAACCGCATATGGTTTTCATTATGGTGGTTTTTCCAGCTCCGTTGGGCCCCAGGAGGGTTACAACTTCTCCCTCATTAACTTCCAAGTTGACATCCCAAATGACCTGAGTATCGCCGTAAGATACATTTAGGTTTTCGATCTTAAGCATTCTATTTTGTCCCCCTTCCCAGATAAGCCTCAATCACTATGGGGTCCTCAGCAATTTCCTTGGGTAATCCTTCGGCGATTTTCTGGCCGTGATCGAGAACGATAATACGATCACTTATATTCATGATGACCCTCATAACATGTTCTACCACCACAATGGTCTTGGTCTTGCGCAGTTCTTTGATTAATTCCATCATCTCGTCCATTTCCGCGGGTTTCAAACCGGTCATTACTTCATCCAGTAAAAGCACTTCGGGATTGGTTGCCAGGGCTTTGCCCAGTTCCAGACGCTTGCGTTCCAGAGTAGTCAAATCCGCCCCCAGGGCATCAGCCTTTTTTTCCAGACCAACTATTTTGAGAACTTCATGAACCCGCTCCCGGGCCTCACTTACTTTTTTGGATTTAGGCAGACAGGCTACCAGGATATTATCAGCCACCGATAACCCTACAAAGGGTCTGGCAACCTGAAAGGTTCTGGTTATACCCTTATGGCAAATCTTGTCCGGTGTTAGCCCGTCAATCCGCTCTCCTTTGTAGGTGATGGCCCCACTATCAATGAAGTAAAAGCCGGTGATCAGATTGAACAAAGTTGATTTGCCTGCTCCGTTTGGACCAATAATCCCAAGTATCTCGTTTTGATTAACATGAAAAGAAACTTGATTTGTAGCCTGGAGTCCACCAAATCTCTTCGAAATATTATCAACAATCAATACTTTTTCAGACATTTACAGCACCCCCTCGGCACCCTGGTTTAACTGGCTATCTTTTTTCGCTTTCTTAGCCCTCATTATTCCTGGGATACTAGTAATTCCTTTAGGCAGGAAGATGATGCATAGGATCAGGAGTATACCATACAGGAACAGGTGCAGACCTGGCATTGAAGCTCCCAGCGACATGCGCAGGATCTCAGTTATAGGAATTATGAGGAAAGATCCTATGGTCGGTCCGAGAATGGTTCCGCTGCCGCCGATGACCACTACCAAAGCGATATTTAACGATAAGGTGAAGCCTGCTATGGAATAGGGATCAATATATCGGTAGTATTGCACATAGAAAGTTCCGCCGATTGCTACCAGAAATGCGCTGATGCAAGCTGCGATGATGAGGTTTTTGTTCACTGAGATACCTAAAGCGGCGGCTGCATCATCATCTTCGCGAATAGCTTCCAGATAGTAGCGGGTTCTTTCCATTTTCCAGGTAAGGAAAACGGCTGCCAGCCAGAACACCAATATAATGATGTAATAAGGCTCTTTGCCGTCGAATTGAAACAGTGCCAGGGAGGTGGGTTGGTAAGGCAATGACATACCCAGGGATCCACCGGTATATTCTCTAAAGTATATGAGCAAGTTATGGACTATTTCCGCCAGGGCAATACTTCCCAAAGTAAAGTAGGGGCCCTTGACTCCAAATCTAAAGCTGGGGTAGGCTATCAGCAACATAACGATTACCGCAAACACACCGCCTGCCAGCATGCCGATCCAGGGAGTAATGCCAAAATTAGCGAAGAGCAATAGACTGGTATAAGCACCTACAGCTACGAAGGCTGAATGTCCCAAAGACAGCCTTCCGGCATAACCACACATCAGATTCCATCCGGTTCCCAAGAAAGCGTATAGCAGGGTCAGTATCAGAATATGCCGGACATATATCTGCAAGGGGAGAAAATATACCAATGCCAAGGCTACGGCTAAAATCCCTAAAATCAAAGGTGTTTTATCTGGTTTCATGCCAATTTCACTTCCTCTCTATTAAACTCGGGCACCTTTCCCCATGATTCCTTCAGGTCTTATGAACAGAATGACCAGGAATATCAACAGGGAGAATACCTGAGCTAACTCAGCACTGGCTAAAACTCCTGCAAAAGCTTCTACCAGTCCAATGATTAAGCCACCAATTAGGGCACCAGTAAAACTACCTAGTCCACCCAAAACAACAATTATGAAAGCCATGGTGTTGAAATAAAGTCCGATGGTAGGATACATGTTATAGGTAGGAGCAATGATGGCCCCTGCTACCCCGACTAGTCCTATACCGATGGCAAAAGTAAGGGTATATATCTTGTCCACGTTGATGCCCATCAGCGTGGCAGCATCAGTATCCTGGGAAACTGCTCTGATATGGGTGCCAATCTTGGTGTACATCAATACATAGTAAAGGAGCAGGGCTACTATAAGGCAGACTATAAAAGCCCAAGTCCTTCCTGAACTCAACATAATTCCAAAAAACTCATAACTTTGCCCGGTCATACTGGTTTCCATAGCTCTAATATCTGATTTCCACAGCATTAAGGCCAGGTTCTGTAACACGAATCCTAATCCAGCCGTGGCAATAATAGTGTTTACTTCCGTTTCAGCTGTACCAAGCAAGGGTTTTATCATAACTCTGAATATAAATACACCTAACAGCACGAATGCCGGGAAAATAATGAAAACACCTACGAAGGGATCAATACCTTTTAATGTAAACAGGAAAAAGGCTGCATACATGGCCATCATCAGGAAGTCACCATGGGCGAGGTTAACTATCTTTATAACCCCAAAAATGATGTTCAACCCGATGCTTATTAGAGCATATATGCCTCCCAGAAGCAGTCCGCTGATTATTATCTGAAGTACTAGATCCATCCCTTTTCACTTCCAATCTTTGTTGGTCTTTTTACAACTAAAATCACATGCCCGATTACTCTTTAGCGAAGCAAATTATTGCTGATAACCACTCGCTGAATTTCGCTGGTACCTTCATACAATTCGGTGATTTTAGCATCGCGCATCATTCTTTCCACTGGGTACTCCCGGGTATAACCATACCCGCCATGTATCTGAACCGCTTGATTTGTCACCCACATAGCGGTTTCTGAAGCTTTAAGTTTAGCCATAGCAGCGTCCATACTGAAAGGAAGCCCCTGCTGCTTTTTCCAAGCAGCGCGGTAAGTTAACATTCGAGCTGCCTCGATTTCCACTGCCATATCAGCTAACTTAAAGGCTATTGCCTGTAGCTTGGCAATGGGTTTGCCAAATTGAACTCTGGTTTTGGAATATTCCAAAGCTTTCTCCATCGCTCCTTGAGCGATGCCCACTGCCTGTGCAGCAATGCCGATGCGTCCTCCGTCCAGAGTCTGCATAGCAATCTTAAAACCTTCTCCTTCCTTACCTAAAAGGTTTTCTGCAGGTATGCGGCAGTCTTCAAAGATCAGGTCACAGTTTTGGGTTCCGCGCAGTCCCATTTTCCTTTCGTATTTTCCAAAACTAAATCCAGGGGTTCCCTTTTCGACTATAACAGCACTAAAGGCTTTGCTGCCTAACTCTTTATCACCAGTGCGGGCAAATACAATGTAAACATCAGCAGCAGCACCATTGGTGATAAATATTTTCCGTCCGTTCAAAACATAATGGCTGCCATCGCGTTCTGCCTTAGTAGTCATTCCCAGGGCATCGGAACCGGCATTGGGTTCGGTTAAGGCAAAAGCTCCATGTCTTTCGCCAGTTGCCATGGGAATTAGGTACTTTTCCTTCTGCTGCTCAGTACCGAACATCCTAACTGGAAAAGCTGCCAGGCTGACATGAGCAGAAAGAGTATCTGCTGCTGACGGGTCCACACGGGCAATTTCTTCTACAGCCAGTGCGTAGGCTATCATGCCCATATCTGCTCCTCCCCATTTTTCCTCAAAGGGGATGCCCGTCAATCCCAAGTCGGCCATGGCTTTAAAGGTACTGGGATCGTAGTACTCCTTTTCATCCCGGTCGACCACGCCAGGCCCAAGAACATTTTCCGCAAAATCACGCACTGATTGGCGTAGCATCTCTTGGTCACTGGTAAACGCAAACTCCATAAAAACCTCTCCTTTACTTGCTACTTGCCCTGAAATACTGGCTTTCTCTTTTCGAGGAAGGCTCCCATTCCTTCTTTTTGATCCTGAGTAGCAAAGCATAGGCCAAACAAACCTGCTTCTACCGTTGTTGCCATATCGTTGTTTATCTGGATACTTTGATTAATCAAAACTTTGGAGTAACGAACAGCAATGGGAGCATTAGAAGCTATAAGTTGAGCCATTTTTATGGCTTCTTCCAGGAGAGTCTCATGAGGATAGACTTCATCAACCAATCCTATGCGGTGTGCTTCAATAGCGGTAATTCTCTGGCCAGTGAATACCAGCTGTTTGGCCTTGCCCGGTCCTACCAGTCTGGTAAGCCGTTGGGTGCCGCCATATCCAGGAGTGATTCCTAAGGTTACTTCCGGTTGACCTAGTTGAGCCTTTTCCGATGCCAGGCGGATATCACAGGCCATAGCCAGTTCACATCCGCCCCCTAAAGCATAACCGTTAATAGCAGCAATAACTGGTTTTTCCAGAGTTTCGATCAGTGTGAAAACCCGGTGCCCTAATAACCCCCATTTTCTGCCCTGGACAGCATCGAGAGGGTATTGCGCTTCAATGTCCGCTCCAGCAACAAAAGCACGATCGCCGCTACCGGTAATAATCAATACTGACAGGTTGGTATCTTCGGCAAAGCTCTTAACCGCCGCCTCTATTTCTAACAAGGTCTGTTCATTAAGTGCATTTAAGACCTTGGGACGGTTAATGTATAAGATTTGTACATTTTCCCGGTTCTCTACAATCACGTTCTCGTAAGACATATACTTTCCTCCCATTGATTACTCTGGTGTAATTAACATCTTGCAAATTGTATGCCATTTCATAATGCTACTTACGAGAGCTTGCCAAAGTAATAATATAGCCTTCATTCAACCGTCCCCAGGACAATGAATAACTTTTCATGCGGCGGGTAAAGGTTCCATAAATGATGCTATTCTGAGTCAAGCGACTCATTTTTGTGTCACAAGAACATTTTTAATTGTCCCCCTCTTCGTTTAAGCTAATATTATATTGCTTGGCTTTTCGCCAGATAGTGGCCTGGCTGACACCAAGAGCCGCAGCAGCTTTACGGGTGGTACCATGGGCCTCCAGAGCATCTTTAATTATTTTGCTTTCATATTGACTCAGGGCATCCTTAAGAGATAAGCTAACCGGACGTGAGTTGGCTTCTATGGCCATGTGCAACTCCTGCTGTGGTCCTAATTTAATATCAGTTATGATAGCACCTGGTGAAGTTACATAGGCTTGTTCCAGAGCATTGCGCAGTTCGCGAATGTTACCCGGCCAATCATAGGACATTAAGCCATCAATTAGCTCAGGGCTGATTCTTTTGCTTAACTTGTACTTTTTGTTAAGCATGCCAATGAAGTATTCTACAAAAACAGGTATCTCTTCTTTTCTCTCCCGTAAGGGGGGTATACGAACCTGTACTACATTCAGCCGGTAATAAAGATCTTCCCGAAACTGCCGTTCATTTACCATCTTCCATAAATCCCGGTTGGTGGCGGTAATTAAGCGTACATCGATACGAATCGGTGTAGTGCCCCCTACGCGCAGAATCTCATTTTCCTGAATAACTCTTAGTAATTTGGCCTGCAGGTAAAAAGGCAGTTCCCCTATTTCATCAAGAAAAAGGGTACCGCCATTAGCCAATTCAAAAATTCCCATTTTGCCATGTTTATTGGCCCCGGTAAAAGCTCCCCCTTCATATCCGAACAGCTCTGATTCCAGTAGATTATCAGGGATGGCAGCACAATTAATACAGATATAGGGTCGTTCGCTTCTCAAACTGTTGCGATGAATTTCCCGGGCTACTATTTCTTTGCCCACCCCAGACTCACCGTTGATTAGCACAGTTGAGTCTACCTTAGCTATTCTTTGAATCAAATCTGAGACCTCGGCCATTTTAGGGGAAGCTACAATGTAATCTCCTTCGGTATCCATCTGAAACTTCAGCAGCTGTTTCTGATAATGCTGAGTTAACCCTTCGGCTAGTTTGATTTCCTGTTTCAAGCGGTTTAGTTCGGTAATATCCCGTCCGTTGGTAACTACACCGATAAACTCACCGGTATCCGAGAACAGCGGATTGCCGGTAACCAAAACGGTTTTTCCTGATTTTAAGGTCTGGGTCAGAGTTTGTGTCTGTTGGGACTCAATAACATCAATAGAAACTGCCCGGTCAAAGTAGCCTCGTGCTACCAGATCATATATATTTTGGCCAACAATCTCCTCCCGCTTATATCCGGTTATACGGGAATAGGCGTCGTTGATTCGTTTAACATTGCCTTTGGCATCAGTGACAAAGATATAATCATAAGAACCGTCAATTACCTTTTCCAGTTCCTCTTTCAACACTGATACCTCTGACAGCTGGTCTCTGAGAACTTTTACTTCAGTGACCTCGGTAAGCAGAACAATTCTGCCTTTGAAATCATCTGTATTAACGGCAACGGAACGCAGTTCGTAATTGATTCCATTGATGTCAATTGATTTTAGATGCACTTTTTTCGCAGACTGGAATCTTCTGTCAGGTATTTTGAGCGAAAATAAGTCATTTAGAGACTTACCACAATCCTCTTCAGATATGCCAAATAATTTGCGGGCAGGGATGTTAAAAGCACAAACATTCCCCTGTTGGTCTACCACTAACACCGCACTAGGTATCAGGTTTAAAAATGCCTTTAACAAACTATTATTGATGTTTCCCATATTTCTTAACCACCAACTTTCCAGACCGTGTTTTCATCTATGCAATTAAGAACAGGGCTGACTCAATAATAAATCAATTCGATAATAATGTATACATATTGTCGAAAAAACAGATGGTCAGACCCGGCTGCCAAGGTCCGACCATCTGGAGGGGGGGAGCAATAGAGAAGGAGGACTTATTCCAGAGGAGCATAGAGCTTTTCGTACTCAAAGCGCAGCTGGTCTCTGAATTCAGGAGCAGCGATGTTAATCAAAGCTTTAGCTCGCTGGCGGTTCGTCTTCCATCGCAAATGAGCTACTCCATATTCGGTTACAACGTAATCAACATCATATCGACTGGTGGTAACTGCCTGCCCGGGGGCTAAGGTACTTACGATACGTGACACGGTCCCGTTTACAGCAGTAGAAGGCAAAGCAATTATGGCGCGCCCGTTTTTGGCGTCGTGAGTACCGCGTATAAAATCCACCTGGCCCCCAACCCCGCTGAACTGAATACCGGGAAGGGTATCAGCGGCCACCTGTCCCAATAAATCCACCGATAATGCAGAATTGATAGCAACCATATTATCGTTTTTTGCTACGTTGGCCGGTATATTAGTTATGTCTACGGGTAATGCTTCGATCATGGGATTATTGTCCAACCATTTGTAGAAGGTGCTGGTGCCCATGGCAAAAGCAATAACTATTTTATTGGGATAGTAATTCTTGCGGGAGCAGTTTATCACTCCACGATTCACCAGATTCATAACTCCGTCGGATATCATTTCAGAATGTATACCCAAATCTTTCTTATTATCCAGACAGGATAATATTGCATCTGGTATCGCACCAATGCCTAATTGAAGGCAGTCACCATCCTGAATTAACTCGGCAATGTTTTCACCGATGGTTTTCTCAACCGGCCCGATAACCGGAGGTTGAAGCTCGATAAGGGGTAGTTCAACTTCTACAAAATAATCAAATTCCTGTACCGGCAACATGGAAGTTGGCCCGGTTCTGGGCATATGAGGATTTACTTCCGCAATAACCGTTTTAGCACTTTTAATAGCCTGCAAGGTATAATCTACGGAAATACCAAGGCTTACCATACCTTTTTCATCAGGTGGAGATACCGTCACCATGGCTACGTCAATAGGAAATCTCCCGCTTTTAAATAAAGCCGGCAACTCGTGGAGATATATAGAAGTATAATCAGCCCTTCCTTCCTTTATCGCTTGGCGGCTGGGTTTACCGGAAAACAATGCATTGTGGCGAAAGCTTTTTTCATACTGAGGCTGACAGTACAACCCTTTTCCCATAGGCACCTCATGTGCTATCTCCACGTTCCTTAGCTCAGGTGCCCTGTCCACTAGTGCTTCTACGATTGCTTGAGGCTCGCCACAAGCATGACCAAGTACTACACGATCCCCCGATTTTACTACCTTAACCGCTTCTTCAGCTGTGGTTGATTTACTTCGATAATAGTCCTGCCAATTCATAGCCCAGCTTCCCTCCTAAAAATGTAATAATCACTTCCATTGCTTTATTGGCCAGGAGCCATGAAACTGATATGATGAAAAATATTTGATATAAAGTATTGCAAAATTTGTACCAACTTAGCTGATGACTACTTAAACTACTATTATATGATGGCTATGATTGTTCAGGAATAGGGCTATTACCGGTTTGACAGCGTTGGTGGCTGAAATTTTAGCCGGTGGTTATACCTGCCAGGTTCACCTGACCAGCAAAATGCTGACTCATTTTTGCATCAGCCTTCAACTAATCTTATTAACCTAGCAATCAAGCCCAAAAAACAGGATGGATACGCAGAATTAAGATCATGGTCAGCAGGCACTGACAGGAAACGAACAGCTCAGCAGCACGAAATTTTCCTAGAATTTTCTTAATATATCAATATTTAATGCTGTTGAATAATGTAGAATGATTAGATATTATTGAAGCTAAAGGCTGGTGATTTGGCATGAAAATTAGTGATATTATGACAAGGAATCCGTATACCTTGTCTCCTCATCAAACCATCGCTGAGTCGGCAGCTCTGTTTTTCAAACACCACATCGACGGGGCTCCAGTAGTTAATAACGGTAAACTGGTAGGCTTTTTTTCGAAACATCAGCTTTTCAAGGCAGTAGCTGACTGCACTCCTTTCGATGTAACCATCGACAAATTAATGATTAAAGACGTAATTACCTGTCACCCCAATGACGATGTTAAAACTCTATTGAACAAACCGGTAAGCCGCTGTCCAGTGGTCCAGAATGGTACCGTGGTGGGAGTTGTTACCCAATCTGACGTAGTTCGCTATTTGAATATTGAATTAACTGATTTACAGGAAGCAAAACTCCTCAAAGAGCAGATGGAGGCTATTTTCGAGGCATCCTTTGATTACCTGTTTGTAACCGATGCTGAAGGGCGAGTAACTAAAGTAAGTCCATCCTATTATCGAATCACAGGTATAAAACCTGAGGAAGTGCTGGGCAAAACCATGTATGAACTGGTTGCTCAGGGCTTTTATGATCGCTCCTGCAGTATAGAGGTTCTCGAGACCTTGAAGCCGGTAACCTTTGTGCAAAAAATCAAGACTGGGCGTACCGTATTGGTTACGGGTAATCCTGTCTTCGATGACAAGGGGAACCTCATTGGCGTGGTTACCAACGGCCGGGATATAACTGAGCTCAATGAATTAAAAAGGGCAGTTGAACACAAAGAGGAATTAAGCCAGCATTACAAAACTGAGTATTTCAACCTGAAAGGTTATTGTGATTATGTGGTGGCTTCGCCGGTTATGGTCGAGCTTATGCAGACTGTAAATCAAATTGCGCAGTTTGATTCAGCAGTGATGATAACCGGAGAATCCGGTGTGGGAAAGGAAATAATAGCCCACCAGATACATTTGGAAAGTCCCCGTAAGGACAAGCCCTATATTCGCATAAATTGTGCTTCTATACCGGAAAGCTTATTGGAGTCGGAGTTATTTGGTTATGTGGAAGGTGCTTTCACCGGAGCCAAAAAGGGCGGTAAATTAGGTATATTTGAATTAGCTAACGGAGGGACCCTCCTGTTGGACGAAATATCAGAACTGCCTCTTAGTGTCCAAGCCAAATTATTGAGAGTAATTCAAGAAAATGAGGTTACTCGTATCGGCAGTACCAAGACCAACAAAATTGATGTCCGCATTATTACCGCTACTAATCGTGACCTGAGCGAAATGGTGAACAAAAACCTATTCAGAACTGACTTGTATTACCGTCTCAACGTGATACCGGTAGTGGTTCCCCCCCTGCGGGAGAGGCGGGAAGAAATCCCGGTTTTAGTCGACCATTTCCTGAAAAAGTTCAATGAAAAATATGGCTTGAACAAGCAAATAGCTCCTCAAGTAATTGACAGGTTAATGAATTATGATTGGCCAGGTAATGTTCGAGAACTTAAGAATGTGGTGGAAAGAGCCGTGGTAACTAATCCGGGCGATATTATTCTCAGCTTGGATATCGACAATAATAAGACCGTAACAGATCCTTCTGCTCAGCCGGTTGTTAACCTGCGGGAATTAGTGGAGAACCTGGAGAAACATTATATTAATACTTATTTGGCCAAGTACGGCAGCACCCGCAAAGCTGCTGCTGCCCTGGGAATAAGTCAGTCTACTCTTTGCCGCAAAGTAGCCAATTATGGCATTCATTTAGCTTGATAGCATCATAATTGATATCATCATAATGTATCATAACGAGTCATTTTTAGAGTGGGTGAACCATTTGGGGTTCGCTCACTTTTTTTGAATACTGTATCACCTTTATTTCGTTTCCAATCAGCATTTACACCTACTAATAATTAAGCATTAACTGAACCGCTTCCGGTTCGCCTGGCTAGGTTCCTCACTCCTTCAGCATCGGCCAAAAATCCGAAAATGCTTACTTTCCCAACTATTTTACTTGTTGGCAGATAAATTGCAGGTGTATAGTTTATCCATTTCATGAAGATGTACTACGTCTAACAACCATAGGGGGTTTAAGCAATGAGTTATGAAGGCAAGATCAGAAAATGGGAAGACATGCAGATAGGAGACACAACCAGCTTTACCAAGACCATGACCGAGACCGATGTTATTCAATGGGTAGGTCTGACCGGGGATCTTAATCCCATTCATATTGACCGGGAATATGCTAAAACCACCCGCTTTGGCAATGTCTTAGTACCAGGGGTTTTGGTTTTAGGCTTGATATCCAAATGCATGACTGACCTAACCTTTGGCCATGTATATGCTAACCAGTCCATAAAATTCCTAAAGCCCGTTTTTATTGGTGACACTATCACCGCCACCGGAACCATTATAGAAAAAATCGATGAGAAAAACATGGTTAGAGTAGAGACCAAGTGTGTGAATCAGGACGGGGCATTAGTAATGATCGGGGAAGGTATGGAGTACATCCTGCGTGATTAAAATCGATCATCGTAATTAATTTAAGTAATAAAATTCAAAGTGAACTCAATTCTCTTAACCCAAATCCCTTCCTCATTGATAGAGAGCCGCTTATTAATTTAGCGGCTCTCTTTCCATATTTATTAGAAAGATTATTTAGTAAATTACAGGCAAACTCCTACAACAAAATGTGATATGCTATAATCTAAAATAACAATTATACCAAATATTAATATACTTTTCTGAATATTTCGCGCATTTAGGGGGTGATGACGGAGCGCGAAGAGAGAAACCTTCTGAAAGAATAAATTAAGGAGGGAATCGAGAATAATCTCATTTCCTGGATTTGGGGGTAATGTGAAATGACGGCTAATTTTGCTTATTTGAATACGCGCGACTTTGAATTTATCGCGCAAGAATGGCTTCCTACCGAACAAGTTTTCAATTACAAAGAGTTCAGAGACTATTATTCCAAAGATGAAGTAAAATCCGTTCTGGAACCCTTCCGCAAAATGTGTAAAGAGGTAGTAGAACCCACCAATGAAGATGGTGATAAGATTGGTTGTACTTTTGCCAATGGGAAGGTAACTACACCTCCTAGCTTCGGTCCTCTTTTCCACAAACTGCAGCAAGACGGCTGGGGAACTGCGAATATCGATGACAGCGAAGATGCCATGACCATGCCCAATGTTTTATTTGCAATGTGCCAGGAAATGCTAGCCGCAGCTAATCCTGCTTTTATGCCCTACATAGGTCTGACCACAGGAGCTGCAGAATTGATTCAAGCCTTTGCTTCTGAAGAATTAAAGCAGATGTTCCTCCCCAAGATGATGGACGGAACCTGGTCTGGTACCATGTGCCTGACTGAACCCACTGCTGGTTCTGACGTTGGTGATATTCTCTCCAAGGCTTATCCTACCGATGATCCCCGGATTTACAAGATCAAGGGTAACAAGATCTTTATAACCGGTGGAGACAATGATTTCACTGAAAACGTCATCCATCTGTATTTGGCCAGGGTTGAAGGAGCCCGCCCGGGAACTGCTGGTATTTCTCTGTTTATAGTTCCCAAGTACTGGGTTAATGAAGACGGCAGCCTGGAAGACAACGATGTTCAGACTACTGGTATTGAACATAAACTGGGACAATACGGTTCTGTCACCGCTTCCCTGACTATGGGCGAAAACGGTAACTGCCGTGGTTGGTTGGTAGGAGAGCCCCCAGATGAAACCGGCAAAGCCAAGGGTATGGCCCAAATGTTCCAGTGCATGAACTACGCTCGTCTAGGTACCGGCTTACTGGGTCTGGCCGTCACCGCCAATGCTGTTTACAATGCCCGCGAGTACACCAAAGAACGTGTACAGGGTCGTCCGCTAACCAATATGAAAGGTGACCGGGTAACCATCATCAATCATGAAGATATCCGTCGCTCCCTTCTGCAAGGCAAAGCCCATGTGGAAGTGTTCCGGGCTATGATAATGAAGACCTATTTCATGTTCGATATTCGTTACAAAGATCCTGATCCCGAGAAGAGACAGGAAGCCAATGATTTTATAGAAGTGGTGACACCTCTTTGTAAGGCTTATCCCACTGATGAAGCCTGGTGGCTGATTGGCGAAGCCATTCAATGTTATGGTGGATATGGCTACTGCGAAGAATATCCAGTTGCCCAGATTGCCCGCGATTCCAAGATTTATTCAATTTGGGAAGGTACCAACTATATCCAGGCTCTGGACCTGTGTGGCCGGAAATGGACCATGAAAGGTGGTTCTGTCTATGCCAAATGGTTCAAGCAGATTCAAGATTTCTATGAGGCCAATAAAAATGCGGCTGGATTCGAAAAAGAATTTGAAAACTTCGGCAGAGCTCTTCAGGCCGTACAGGATATCCAGATGGCCATCGGCGGATATTTCGGCGCTGGCAAGATCAGCATGATGCCCCTGTATGCCCGTCGCGTCCTGACCGCCACTGCTATGCTCTATGGCGCTTGGTGTATACTGGAGCAGGCCATAATTGCTAAGAGACGCGCTGAAGAAGTAGGTCCGGACCACTATGATTATGATTTCTATGTGGGCAAAGTATATTCAGCCCGTTACTACCTGAACAACGTAGTACCCCAGGTTTGGACCACTGCCGATATCATCAAAGCTGGCGATGCTTCTGCCCTGGAAATCCCGCTGGCAGCTTTCGACTACTAAGATATAGCAATAACCAGAATCAAAAAGCAGCTGGCCAATAAGGTCAGCTGCTTTTTCTATTTTATTTAGATGTCGTTTTCTTATGGGTACATATGTTAGTAAGAGAAATCATAGCTTGCACCGTCGTAATCTACATACAAGCTGGAATCGTTATAATCTCTCAGTTCCCCTATTATATCTGCATCTTCAAAGCTGGTTCCGTCGGCTTCTCTGTTAATCCTAGTCCTTACGGCACTCATGAAAGACTGAACCCTGCTCTTACTCAATTCGGTCAAATCCTCATAATAATCAGCATACCTGAAATCCAGCCTAATTAGATACTCTATTTCATCTTCGTCACCGCTGAGAGTAATATAAACAGTTATACCTTCGTCCAAGAAATAAGTGTCTCCTGCATCCGCGAAATAATCCTCTACTTCACTGGCAATATCGCTCAGTTCTTCATCAGCGTATCTGCTATCCCAGCTGTAGCTGTAGGTTCGGCCGTTGTATTTTACATAGTAGCGGGAATTATCGCTGTCCACCATTTCACCGGTAATATCCGCATCCTCATAATCCGTTCTATCGATCTCCTTAAGAAGCTTGGCTTCAAGGTCATCCAGGAAATCTTCTACCTTTGTTTTACTCAGATCCCGTATATCATCGTATTTCGAAGAATCTCTACAATCAACCCTCACCAAATAGGCTATATCATCTTCATCGCCGCTGAGAGTGATGGTGAAACTTAAATACTTGTCACTAAAATAATCGTATCCTGCATCCCCAAAGTAATCATTTAAGATATCCTCAATTTCATCCAGGTCGGCATCACCCGCCCGTTTATTCTGTAGGTCTGCAATAGTAGCATTTAATTGATCTATAGTTGCTTGCAGTTTCTTATTCTCGTTTTGCAGGTTGATCAGATCTGCTTGTCGTTGAGCTTCCTCTAAACTGTCGGATATCAATACCCGCTGGGTCGCCCCATCCCAGGTTATGCTTTTGCCGAAGTTCTCCATTACCATACGCAGCGGAACATATGTATAATCGTTAATTATCAAGGGTTGTTGGTCATCGGTAAGTTGCTTGCCATTATAGAAAATGGTTACTCCCGGGTAGGCTTTAACGGTAAGCGCGTTAGCCCCGTATACCGCAGTGGCTCCAAAAACCAGCAAAGTCACCGCTGCCAGGATTAACATAGTTACTCTCTTTGTTTTGGTCATCCTTCATCCTCCTTTGAAACAAGCTGCTGCTTGTTTTTTCCATTTCATTAAGTATACTACTTATCGATGCACCTTTCACCTAATCAGTCTGATGATTATGACTCAAGATCGTTTTCCGGATCAGCCAGGTCCAGTTCAAACCAGAATTGTACTCCATCCGGAAGATTGATCACCCCATACCCGTTTTTATCCTTCTCCTGGATGGCGCGGACGATAGCCAGCCCCAGCCCATAACTTCCGTCAGTGCGGGTGCGGGCTTGATCGAGCTTGTAAAAACTGGTGAAAATCTTATGCAAGGCTTGATCGGGAATGGGTTCACCGGAATTATATACCGCTATATGGGCTTTATCTTCTACAATTTTGGCTTCTAGTTCGATTATGCGTCGTTCATCCATATGATCCAAAGCGTTATTAAGATAGTTGGTTAATATTTGTTCAGTGCGAGTTATGTCGGCGTTCACCAGCAGTTCATCCGGTTTATTTACTCCAAGCTGCACCTCCTTTTCTTCAAAAATGGGTTTGTATTTGGCCATAATGTTATCCAACAATAAAGATAGATCAAAGGCGACCTTTTCCAGGGTAAAAACTTCTGCCTCTACCTGGGAAAGATCCAGCAGTCCCTTGACCAGCCGGTTCATCTTATTGGCTTCATCTATAATTACATTGCAGTAGAATTCCTTGTCCTCTTCATTTTCCACTACGTTTACTTTCAAACCCTCAGCATAGCCTTGAATCAGGGAAATCGGGGTCTTTAATTCATGAGAAACACTGGAGACGAATTCTTTGCGCATTTCGTCAATGCGCCGTTCTCTTTCAATATCTTTACGCAAACGGGCATTAGCATCTTGCAGTTCACCGATGGCTTTGCTTAATTGGTCGGACAGCGAGTTTATACTGCTGCCCAATTCTCCCAATTCATCCCGGCTGGTAACGGAATACCTGCGGGAAAAATCCAGCTTTGCCATGCGCTGGGCTATATCGTTCAGTTCCACTATAGGTCGGGTGAAACTACGTGAAAACAAGAATACTGCCAGGGTAGCAATAATCATAGTAACAATACCGGTGTAGAGAAAGAACTTGTTGGCAATAGCTGCACTTTCCTGTATGGGAGCCAGAGGAGTACTGACAATCAAAAAGTTCTGTTCCCCGAAACGGCTGTACAGGTTCAGGGAACGCTCGTTATTAAAGGGATCTCCAGTTATTTGCACCGACTGACCTTTTAAGTTGGCCTGCATGAGCTGTTCCAGCACAATTTCAAACTTGGTCACTTCTGAGTTAGGGCTTGTGGAAGCATAAATCAGGGTTAAATCAGGCTGGATTACCAGAATGGTCAAGTTTTCCCGGCGTTCCAATATGGCCAGCTGCACTAACAGATCATCGGGATTTTCCGTAAATAACTTAGTAATATACTCACCCTGCTGTTTGAGCTCGGCGGTCTTTTGTTGAAGATAGTACTTTTCCAGGTAATTGGTATTCAACATCCAGGAAAAGAATACAAAGAAGCCTACCAATAAGGTCATTCCCAAAAATAGGCGCCAGCGTATGGAATTAATCATGGTCTACCTCAAATCTGTAGCCTACTCCCCGGACAGTCTGAATGTATTCTCCCCGGCTGCCCAGTTTGAGCCTTACTTTTTTTACATGGGTATCCACGGTACGGGGATCACCATAGAAATTGTAATCCCACACCGCATTCAATATCTGATCGCGGCTTAGGGCCCGTCCTTCATTGGCGGCCAAATAAGCCAGCAGTTCAAACTCCTTGGGGCTCAAGGAAATCATTTCGTCATCCACTTTCACATGGCGGGCATCCACGTCTATTTCCAAACCCGGATAGCTATAGACCGATCTGCTGCCAGCATTGGCCCTGCGCAGCAAGGCATGTACCCTTGCTATCAGGACCTGGGGGCTGAAAGGTTTGCTAATATACTCGTCGGCACCCAACTCGAAACCGAACAACTCGTCAGTTTCCTCCCCCCGGGCGGTCAACATGATAATAGGCAGCATGGATTTTTTGCGAATTTCCCGGCATACGGTCCAACCATCATAAACCGGCATCATAACATCCAGTATGACCAAACAAATATCAGGATCTGCCTCAATTAGTTCCAAGGCTTCCCGTCCATCCACGGCTTCCACGATCTGAAAGCCTTCTCTTTTTAAGAAATCACCCACTAGCCTGCGCATTCGTTCTTCGTCATCAGCGATCAAGATTTTCCTCATTATATCTCTCCTCCAGTATTGAACCTGACACAATACCTTGAGAATATTGTAAAACAGCAAACAAGCACTTGCCAAACTACGGTCCAGGAGAGATTTTTCCTAATCATATATCAAGGCCCTGCGTTGGCGGCAGGGCCAGTCAAAAGGAAGTTGGGAGGATTAGAGCACTGATGATGTGGTTTTTATAAGTACGCTAGGTGTGGGGCAGTAATCTTTACCAATACCAAGAACCAGGATTATGTGCTTTCCAGGTAGAGGTTCAGGCACATTTTTAGTATAGGCAGTCTCTGTGATCATTTTGTGATCACTAAGTGAAACTTTGTTCACCAAACCAATGTACGACTTACCAACCGGCTTATCCGCAAATCCAGCAGCCCAAGGAACTTTTTAGCCAAAACGATAGCTGATGCCAAAACCTCCCCGGGGATATTGCCATTTTACTATTCCCTTTTGTTGGCACATTACCCGGCAGGTACCGCACTCCAGGCAGCCGGCATAATCAAAAGATAGGTCACCGTTTTTATCCAACCGGTACAAAACTGCCGGACAGACGTACAGGCAGGGTTTGTCCGCACAATTGCGGCAAATTTCTACGTTAATGGCAATATGGGCGTTTTCCTCGTCAACATTAAACTTGTTGTTGCTTAACAATTCCGGAGCCGAAACAATATCAATGGTCATGCCGATCTAACCCCCTTCAGCCCGTCCTTGATCAGATTCCAGAGGGACAGCTTATTCTGTTTAAGGGCAGTCGTTATTATCTTCTTCATTTTCGGGGGAACCTTACCGTCCACCCGGTACATGCCCTGCATAACATCGGCAGCAAAGTCCGGGTACGGTCCATACAGGCGCTCAATATTCAGCAGGTCCCGGTAGCCCCGGACCGTTTTCATGGTAGGCAGGACCTGAAGTCTTTCCAGCGCTTTCATATATTCGGATCCTGCCAGCGCTGGATTGGAGGTGGCCAGGAGGGCTTCGGCGGCTGCCAGACCGCTTAGGATAGCCAGATCGATACCACGTATTGAACTGCCGGTATTAATTACAAAACCGGCTGCATCTCCAACCACCAGCAAACCTTCCCGGTACGGTCTTTTCAAAATTCCATCATAGCCATCTTCACTAACCAAATGGCCGCCGTATTCCACGGTTGTTCCTCCCTCAATCAAGGGATAAATAGCAGGATGCATTTTCAGGTGCTGGAAAATTTCATGAACCGAATGCCGGTGAGCAGCGACCTCTTCCGGCATAAAGACAGCTCCTAGAGATATGCTATCCCGGTTGGTATATAGAAAGCCTCCCCCGTGAATGCCTTCGGTGCAGCCCAGGATCATCCTGGCAACTCCTTCACCTGTTGCCAGGTTAAACCGTTGTTCTATAACCTCCGGAGGTAGTTCAATAACTTCCTTCACCCCTATGCCTACGCTTTGAGAAGCAATTTCCCCGCGCAAACCTGCCTTCCGGGCTATCAGGGAATTGACTCCATCCGCAGCGATAACTACATCCGCATACATTTCATCTTCGCCGGCGATTACACCAACTATCCGCCCATTCTTTTCGATTAGATCGTCTACCTTGATGCCGCCAACGATCATGGCTCCCATTTCCTCAGCTTTTGAGGCGAACCACCTGTCAAAACTGGCTCTTAAGATGGTATATGATTGCGGCACTTCTCCAGAGACAAATGATGGATCAATATACTCAACACACACCGCCCTTGGGCCGCTTATTATCATGATCTGTTCATGGCTTACTTTACGTTCCAGTTCGGCTTCAGCCGTTAGCCCTTCAGCCACCATTTCCAGCGCATAAGTATAGAAACGCCCGCCGGTCAGGTTTTTGGCTCCCGGCTGGTCGGCTCTTTCTATCACCAGGACCTCTCTTCCTTCCTGGGCGAGCTTATATGCGCAAGCGATGCCGGCCGGGCCTGCCCCGATCACAATGGCATCGAATCTTTCCTCACTCATGTTTTCCACTCCTTCGGTGATAGCGAGCGGCAAAACCGGATGATTATTGACTGTATTCTCTGGCTGATTGAGAAGGTATCGATATCCCGTATTGTTTCATCCTTCTGTAAACCGTTTGGCGGGTTACATTAAGCTGCTTTGCCGTTCTCGTTACATTCCAGTTGTTAAATAATAGAACTTGCTCCAGCTGTTCTTTGGCATCTGCTTCTGATAAATCGGTCTGCATACAGGAACTGAAGTTATGGGCTGCTTGCTGTCCAAACCTGTAAAAGTTGAGTTTACCATTTTCAGCCAGGACAAACGCCTTTTCTATCGTGTTCTGCAACTCCCTGACATTGCCCGGCCAGTCATACCGTTTCAACATGGCCAACATTTCAGGTTCAAGGGCCGGTCGAGGCTCCTCATACTGGGCTGCCATACAATCAAGAAAATAGTCGGCTAGAAGGGGAATGTCTCCCTTACGCTCCCGCAGTGGCGGCAAGGTAATAGAAATGACATTCAGGCGATAGTAAAGGTCTTCCCGGAACCTTCCTTTTTGAATCTCATCAGCCAGGTTTTTATTGGTAGCAGCAATGATGCGGACATCCAGTTTTTTCTCCTCTTTACCCCCAATGCGGGTAATAGTACGATCCTGCAGAAAACGCAGCAGATTCACCTGCATTTCGAAGGGCATCTCGCTGATTTCATCTAAAAATACCGTTCCCCCGTCGGCCAGCTCAAATTTGCCCATATGCCCCTGTTTATTGGCCCCGGTAAAGGCTCCTCCCTCATAGCCAAACAGTTCACTCTGCACCAGCTGGCTGGGAATAGCCCCGCAATTGATAGCCACAAACCGTCCCTGGCGCCCGCTGGCTCTGTGAATAGCTTCGGCCAGAACTTCTTTGCCGGTCCCGCTTTCGCCCTCAATCAGGATATTGGCCGCAGATTTGGCTGCCTTTTTAGCTATATGCTTTATCTCCAGCATTTCAGCGCTGTTGGTTACTATGGACTCAAAGGGATCTACCAATGCATTAGGGCTCTCCAGGGCGAGGGGCTCTTCTTCAGGAAGGCCGTTGAAAAGAATCAGCATCTGCCTGCCAAAGGGCGTCTCCATGGCCTGTACATTAACTACATAACATAGGATCCTCTTGGCCCAGCAGTTCAGGTAAAAATACTTTTCATGTCCTTGAAACAGTTTGTAAGGGCTGTCCCCGGAAATAAACTGGCCGAAGGACAAACCTTTAAGCAGGTTTTTGCTGCTGGTACCGGTCAGTTGCAGCAATCTTTCATTTACATTCAGTATCCTGCCTTTTTCATCAATAAGAATGGCACATTCCGACATAGCATCCATGAAGGAAGATGTATACTGGTTCAACAGGATCGCATAGTTGTACCGCTGCTGGGCCAGCTGGGTCACAATATAGAGAATGCTGGTTATTTCCTTATCGATAGGGTGATAGGAACTGACCCCCCAGAAATGCACAATGCGGCCCTGCTCATTGAAAATCGGCAAAAGCTGAGAACACATACCATCTTCGTAAGTAATTTGAATGGCTGAGCCCATTTCCAGATGTTCTCTCATCTTCGCATCACTATAAATCAGTTCTGCAGCCGGGCAGAGAAAGCCAACAATATCTTCACACTGGCTGGACAGAACTATCCCATTGGGATCAGTAATTATAATCTTAATATCACTGCTCACCTGTGATGCTGCATCCCACAATAAAGGATCGCTTAAAAACAGTGCCTCGCAATGCTCTGCCAGCCGGTGCTGCAGTTCTTCACTATTGATAATATGGTGGGTACGTTCAGCAATATTGATTCTCATGCTGTTCTTCATTATCTTCTCTTCTGTTTCAGCAATGATCTGATCCGGTATCCTATGCTTTTCTTTAATATCCCGCCATAAAATCTCCAGGTTTTGTAAATGGGCTTTTCCCTGCATGATATCTCTCCTTTGCAGACCAATACTCCAACCAGTCACCATTACTGATTTCAGTATAGCAGGCCCATTTTGCTAAAATAAATAGATAAACTATTCCGATTTTTTGTGTCTATACACAGCAATCCTCATCTTTGGTGATACCGGCAGGATGTATAACATCCTGCCAGTAAACACCTTATTCAAGGGGGGTCACCAACCACTTGATGCACCCGTCTTCCTTGTTCCCAAATACTTTGTATCCCTCCATGATATCATTGAGGGGTTTTTTGTGGGTCATAAGGAAGCGGGTATTTATTGTACCATCCTGTATTGCTGCCAGCATCTCTGGCATTCCTTCCGTTTCCTGAATACCATATCGCAAAGTAATTTTCTTGGTCATTAGCATATTCATGGGCATGGGCATCATAGGTACGGAGAAAATAGATACTGTAGAAAGAATGCCACTGGGCTTGGTAATGGCAACACATGTCTGCAGGGCTTCTTCCACACCGGCTGTTTCTACGGTAGCATCTACTCCCAGGGGGCCAACCAGTTCCTTAACCTTGGCATCAACGTTTTCAGTGGAAGCATTAATACCCAGATCTGCAATGCCTTCCTTAACAGCCAAATCAACTCTTTCCTGAATCAGGTCGATAGCAATAACTGTCTTGGCTTTGAACATCTTTTTGGCTAACAAACAAGAACACAGTCCCACCGGGCCGACACCGACTACTGCAACTGTTGAGCCTTCCTTTATCTCAGCATTTTTAACTCCAAACCATGCTGTGCCCAGCATATCCGGCAGCATGATAATATCTTCTTCGCTCATGCCGTCGGGAATCGGTATAAGCTGTCCTTCCAAGTCGGCAAAGGGAACCCTGATATACTCGGCATGGCAGCCGTCCAGAGTTCCGATGCTGCCAAAAATCCCGCCCCTTACACAAGCGGAGCGGATACCAAGTTTACAGAAAACACATTCCCCACAGCTGGCTCCAGCTTTAACCACGCAACGATCGCCCACTTTGAACTTCTTCACTGCATCACCGGTTTCCACGATCTCAATGCAGAATTCATGCCCCATGGTTCTGGGATAAACGGCAGTTGCTAGTTCTCCGTTTACATAATGAATATCACTGGTGCAGATAGCGGCAAGAGTTACTTTACCGATTACATCAGTAGGTTCTAGAATTTTCGGTACGGGAATATCCTTCAGGCCATACTTACCAGGGCCTTCACATACTAATGCTTTCATGGTTTTTTGTTGCATGCTTTATACCTCCCCTATGATGCAGTTTCTCATGGCTATCTATATACCTTTATAAACAGGCTCACGTCCCTGAGCCACAGCAGCATTCTTTTCTTTAAAGTCCTCACTCAAAGAGCCCAGGCACAGGTAATCGGCTTCAATCTGGAAATAGGTATCCATGGTGTAATCATAGAGACGATTGGAGATTTGCTTGATATGGTTAATACCCACCGGAGATTTGGAGGCAATAACTCTGGCCAGGGAAAGCGCTTCTTCATAAAGCTGATCTCTGGGTACTACTTTATAAACCATACCCATCTCCAAAGCCGTCTGGGCAGTAATCGGTGCAGCCGTCATAGCCAGCACTTTGGCTTTCTGGGGGCCTACCAAATGCTGCAAAACCCAGAGACCTCCCGTATCCGGAGAAAGAGCATAGTCGGCAAACACCTGCATAAACCAGGCTGTATCGGCAGCAATAACAATATCACTGGCCAGCAGCAGGTTGCAGCCGCCTCCCACACAACCGGCTTCGGCAATTCCGATAATAGGTTTGGTCATAGTCATCATCTTTTTTACAACATTGCTAATTTCCACCATTATCTTACGGCCGGCGCGCAGGTTTACAGCAAGTTTGGACTTGATAACACTGATATCACCAGGTCCAAAACTCCATTCGCCGGTTCCCTGCAATATAACTACTCTCACTTCATCATCCCAGTTGGCTTCATCCAGGGCTTTACCTAATTCGTCGATTAGCTGCTCGGTAATCCGGTTCTTGTTTTCCGGGCAGTCCAAGGTTATGGTGGCGATGGGGCCATCCTTGGCATAGGTCACCACATGATCGTACAGCTTCTCATAATCCTGATACATACTGATCCACCCTTCCCTTCATTAATTTTGATCAGACATTTAGAGCATTTTGTTTTTCATCATAATGGAGATCTGCTCGTTCAGGGCTTCGATGGAAGCACCGCCAATGGCCAGAACTTTAGCGTCGCGCCAGAAGCGCTCAATACCAGTATCTACAATACATCCTACCCCACCAAACAGCTGGATAGCCTCCCTGGCAACAGCTTCGGAGACTTCGGCTCCCTTGGCTTTCAAAAGACGACCTTGGGCCAGGCAGAGATGGCCCTGATCTTTCATGGAAAAAACACTGTATACCAGAGCACGCAGGGCTTCGATATCACTCCACATTTTAACCAGCTTGTGCCTGGTCACCTGGAAACGGTCGAACATCGATTGCCCGCACTGTACCCTTTGCATACTGTAATCCAGGGCTGCTTCGTAGCAAGCTTCCGCCATTCCCAGGCCAACTGGTCCGCAGGTCAAAAATTCATTGGTAGAACTAATAAACAATGCCTGCATTCCGCCATGTAATGGGCCTAACAAATTTTCTTTGGGAACGCGGCAGTTTTTGAAAGAAATACTCCCGGTGGCAGAACCGTGCCAACCTAGTTTGACTTCAGGTTTGCCAATCTCCAGGCCAGGGGTGCCAGCCTCCACAATAAAAGCCGACATACCGGACCGGGTAGCCGGATCAATCTTTTCACCGGTAACGGTCATAACGATGTAAACATCAGCAACCCCTATATTGGAAATGAGTACTTTGGTTCCATTGATAACAAAGTCATCACCATCAGCCACAGCTCGGCAGCTGTATTCAACCTGGTTTGAACCTCCCACCGCTTCGGTTTGAGCACAGGCCAGTATTATTTCACCCGTTGCTGCCGGGGCCAAATACTTGGCTTTCTGCTCGGGGGTGCCCAGCATCAGCAACAGTTCCCCGGCCAGCACACTATGGGCTCCCATGGCAATGGTTAATACCGGCATTACTTTGGCTATTTCTTCATTTACCAAAGCCAGGGTAGTATAGTCCCCGCCCAGACCGCCATATTCTTCTGGAATGTTAATACCCAGCAGACCTAATTCACCAGCCCGCTTAAACTGTTCCAGCGGAAATTCGCCGCTTTTATCAATTTGCAATGCAACCGGCTTTAACTCTTTCTGGGCGAAATCCCTGGCCACATTACGTATCAGTTCTCTTTCTTCATTCATGTACCACATTCTCATAACCTCCCCAAATTGACTTTTCTGTAAAGATCCACAGGTTTTCTGTGCTGTTCCTTATTACAGATTCCGAATAGCTTCAGTAATTAAAGGCACTACTTCGTACATATCACCGACGATTCCATAGTCTGCTGACTTGAATAGAGGCGCTTTTTCATCATTGTTGACAGCCACTATAACTTTGGCCTCACGCACTCCATATACATGTTGAACTTGTCCGGAAACACCTATCCCGATGTAAAGCTGTGGTTTAATAACCTGTCCGGAGATCCCGATATATTGTTCCGGCGGCAGCCAGTGCCTTTCCTCAGCAATCCCTCTGGTGCATCCCAGTTCTGCTCCTATAGATTGCGCCAATTGCCGAACCATTTCCAGATCTTCTTCCTTGTCCATTCCCATCCCGACGCAAACAATCTTGTCAGCTGCAGTCAGGTCCACACCTTGTTTAACAACCGGCTCCCTGGCTACTAATTTAACCCTGTTGTCAGCATCAAGCTGCAGGCTGGTAATGGTGCCGGCTGCTTTTTCCTGCTTTTCGAACATTCCTGGTCCAACTGTCACTACGCTAATCCCGGAAAGGGTTTCAGAGGATACCAGCAGCCCTCCATAAGTCATTCTTTGGCAGATTAGGTCTGGCCCTACAATTTGCAGATAGGAAACATCACTAGCCATAGGACAATCCAGATAGCCGGCTATACTGGCAGCCAGATTTCTTCCCCGGGCAGTAGCTCCGATTAGAACCTGTTCAATCCCTTTATCCTCAATAAATCCGGCCAATGCCTTGCCATAGGCTTCAGGCATGTCACTGGCCCCTTTTACCACGCACACATCCGCACCGCAAGAAGCCAGAATACCAGCATCTTCTTCATTAAAGGTGATAGCAGTTACTGCTTTGCCGGTAGAAACCGCATAACTAATCAGTTCTTCTGCCAGGCCAGTCTGCTCACTGTATACTAAAATCCCGGCCATTACAAAACACCTTCCTTTCTCAGGGCAGCTACCAGTTGCTTGACTCTTTCAGCGGCATCTCCCTCGGCAAAGACAATGTTCTTGCGGTTGGTTTCATAACCTTTAACAGAAGTCACCCAACTCAAAGGAGTGGCATCGGTAATTAGATCGGCTGCTCGCCATTCTGTAACCGGCTTTTTCGAGGCAGCCATAACTGCTTTCAGTCCTGGAATATCTGGCACATTGGCTTCCGGCAATACGGCGATTATGGCTGGAAATTCAGCGGATACTGTTTCCACACAATCATCTAGCTTTCTGGTAACCGTAACCGTGTTGCCGTCAATGCTTATCTCTTTGGCGGAGGTAATTACCGGCAGATCCAGCAGCGCTCCAAGGCGAGGAGCGGTTTGCCTGGCATAGGTATCCGCAGCACCTTCAGCGCAAAACACCAGACCAATATTGCCAATGCGTTTTATGGCTTCAGCCAGCACTTTGGCAGTGACTACAGCATCAGCAGTATCCGCTTCATCTCCGTGCACCCAGTACCCCTCTTCCAAGCCGCGCGAAAGCGCATCCTTAAGCGATGGTTTCGACTTCTCATTGCCAAAGGTCAGACCCACAGCCCTTGCGCCGGCAGCTTTTGCTGCCTGAACTGCAGCTTCAATAGCGTTTTTATCGTATTCACTAATTTTGCCCTGAGCTTTGGACATATCTACCGACAAATCTTGATTAATGCGGATGTCTGCTTCATCTACAACCCACTTGTAGCAAGCAACCATATTGAGCACCGTAATATTGCCTCCTATCGTCTTTTCTGCTTTTCCTTCAATTTGCAAAGAGGAGATCTGACCAACTATAATCTCCGGGTTATGTTATTTGAAAAAAGAAGTTCCCCCTTTCCATATCCGTACTCTGAGCGGTTAAACTCAAGCCTGTAAAATGGTGAAGCAAATACTGTGCCAACAACAGAAACTCCTGTAAATCGCGTTTTAAGACAACCTATCATGGTTTACTCCTGTAACATATAACATCTCGCGGACGTATAGCGGACACCATCAGATACTCCCCCACACTATATGCGCAAAAAAACCACCCTATAGATTGAACTATAGAGGTGGTTTTTTCTCTTTTGCTGTTTTCAGGATTTTTAATTTATCAATGAGGGTATTGTGGTTCTGAAGTTTTTATTCCACGGTCACACTTTTGGCCAGGTTGCGGGGTTTATCCACATCAGCCCCCCGCAAGACTGCCATGTAATAGGCAAAGATCTGCAATGGCACCACTGCAGCTACTGGTGCCAGCAGGGAATCTACATTAGGAATCAGGATTTGTTCATCACATTCCTGGCAGTCTTCCTGTAAATTTTCCTTGCAGATAGCAATAACCACAGCGCCTCGAGCTTTTACCTCTTTAATGTTGGACATAGATTTATCTACCAAATGATCCTGACTAATAACAGTAAGTACTGGAACACCCTCGCTGATTAATGCCAGGGGTCCGTGTTTTAGTTCCCCTGCTGCATAAGCTTCCGCATGGATGTAAGATATTTCTTTTAGCTTTAGGGCTCCTTCCATGGCTACGGCATAGTCAAATCCCCGTCCCAGAAAAAAGGTGTCCTGAACATTGGTGTATCTGGTAGCCAGGGTTTTTATTTTCTCTTCCTGTTCCAATACAGTCTCCAGCACCTGGTCCATTTTTGCCAGTTCGCTGCCCAGCTTTTTCAAATCATCTGGAGAAACGGTCCCGCGTTCCTGGGCCAGGTACAAGGCCAGAAGGTACATGATTACCAGCTGGGTAGTGTAAGCCTTGGTGGAAGCCACCGCAATTTCCGGTCCGGCATGAGTATAGATTACCTTGTCAGCTTCCCGGGCTACTGAACTGCCCACTACATTGGTTACGGCCAGGACCTTCACCCCATTGCGTTTAGCATGGCGCAAGGCGGCCAATGTGTCGGCCGTCTCTCCCGACTGGCTTATGACAATCATCAGTTGATCAGGTTGCCAGATTATATCCCGGTAACGAAACTCAGAAGCAATATCAGTTTCCACCGGTATATGCGCCATCTTCTCTATAGCCAAACGGCCTACCATACCGGCATGAAATGCTGTGCCACAGGCGACAATATAAATCTTGTTTATACCCTGAAACAGGTTTTCTAACTCCAGATCACTCAGGTCCACCCGACCATCTTTTATACGTCCTCGCAGGGTCCGGCGCACTGCTTCCGGCTGCTCATGAATCTCTTTGAGCATAAAGTGCTCGTAGCCGCCCTTTTCTGCGGCCACCGCATCCCAGGTTACCGTGAATACTTCCTTGTTAATGGGCCGGCCCTCAAGGTCGGTAATTTTGACTTCACCAGAGGTCACCACCGCCAGTTCATTGTCCTCCATAATATATACCTGACTGGTCCGGCCTAATATGGCGGGAATGTCCGACGCCACATAGTTTTCTCCTTCTCCCAGGCCAATTATCAGGGGACTGTCCTTTTTAACCGCCACCAATTTGTCCGGTTCATCCTGGCACATAATGGCCAGAGCAAAGGAACCCTGCAGATCAGCCAGGGTCTTGCGCACGGCTTCTTCCAGGGAACCGTTATAATAGTGTTCCAGCAGGTGGACAACCACCTCGGTGTCAGTCTCGGAAACAAAGTCATGTCCTTCTAAAATTAGATCTTTGCGTAATCCAGCATAGTTTTCTATGATTCCATTGTGCACTACCGCAATGCGTCCGCTGCAATCGCTGTGGGGATGAGCATTATTGTCACTGGGAACCCCATGGGTAGCCCAGCGAGTATGGCCTATACCAATGCTGCTGACCGGAAGTTCCCCTATGGACTCGGTCAGATCAGCCAGGCGTCCCTTTTTCTTTTGTATACACAAACCGTTATCCTGCAGGGTGCATATGCCGGCTGAATCGTAACCGCGGTACTCCAGTTTGCTCAAACCGTCCAGTATTACTGCAGTAGCATTTCGGTTGGTACCTATACATCCCATAATTCCACACATATATTTATTCGCTCCTTATCAACTCATGAAAAATATTAACCCTTTGCGGCATAGAGCTGCGATCAGGGAATATACCAAAGAGTGTCATCGCTGTGAAAATGGCCTTCGCTATCATCGCATAAAATAAAATTCCTTAATTGTCATTGCGAGAAGCGCAGCGACGAAGCAATCTCTACGCCAATCTAAGCCGACCATGGCTTGGCAGGGTGTTAGGCTGGATGCGGGAGCATTAGCCGGCTCGCTCCAGTACTCGCAATTATTACCTGTGGCACAGGCCACGTTAAATGAAAAGTTTCCTTTTGTGTCATTGCGAGCGCAGCGAAGCAATCTCTAACGGTGCCTGGAGGTATCTTGACGAATCGAGTAGGGTGCAGCTGCAGTAGCTGGCTGCAGCTGCATCCCTCTCACAGAACCGTACGTACGGGCCTCGTATACGGCTCCTGGTAAACCTTATCACTCATAATAGAATGACAAAGTCCCGG
>Ga0208297_1000900_pt1 | contig 40545 bp, 34 predicted proteins | sample LMS_cellobiose_e_FD_187367 | JGI IMG/M metagenome (GOLD analysis project Ga0208297, IMG submission 187367) | Rumen-fistulated moose microbial communities from Alaska, USA - LMS_cellobiose_enrichment (SPAdes) (version 2) | ecosystem: Host-associated > Mammals > Digestive system > Stomach > Rumen... | reverse complement strand
CGATGCCGGGATAAATAATATCGCGAAAATAGACTATCTTCGCGATATCACCGTAAACCGATATCAGGACTTCTTTGTCCCAACTACTTATTGTTCAACATCGGTAAACTTATATCAGGACTAGACATTTTTTTCAGCGCAGGGTGCGGAAGCTAGCGGGGGATGATGATCTCGTAGGTGCGGTGGGATTCGTCGTTAAGCTTGGCTTCGCGGAGCCAGAGGTTGGCTTCCTTGAGGCGGGCGTAGGTCGTGCCGTGCCTTTCGGCGAAGGCGACGAGATCCGGGATGGTCTCGTTCACGGTCACAACCTGGCGCGGGGGGACGTATTTGTACTTGTCATCGTCGGCGACATGGAAACCGAAACTCTCCGGATGCTCGAAAAAGAGCTTGGCGGTCAGGACGCGGAACATATAGCGGCTGGTCTCGCTGACCAGCCAGAGATCCATCGAGCTGGACTGGTGCTGGTTCGCGAGGCGGGTCGCGATGGCGCCGGGGCCGGCGTTGTAACAGGCGGCCACGGTCATCCAGTCGCCGTACCGCGCATACAACTCCTTCAGGTACTTGCAGGCGGCGAGGGTCGACTTGCGGATATGGTAGCGCTCGTCGACGTTGACGTTGACTTCGAGCCCGTACTGGCGGCCGGTGCCGGTCATGAACTGCCAGAGCCCGGCGGCGCCGGCGGTCGAAACGCTCGTCGGGTCGAGGTTGCTCTCGATGGCCATCAGGTACTTCAGGTCATCCGGGATGCCCTGCTCCCGCAGGATCGGCTCGACCTGCGCGAAAATGCGCGCGGAGCGCTTCAGCATCAGGGTGCTGTTCGTGTGCATGTACGTGAACGTGATCAGCTCGCGGTCCATCCGCTCGTACAGGTCCGGGCGGTCGAAGCGGACCGTCTGGCCCGCGAAGGTCACGGATTCCGGGACGCGCGGCGGCTGCGCGCCAATCCTCCCCGGCAGCAGCGCAAGCGCCAACACACAGATAATCAGCAGCTTTCTCATACTTTAATCATCGCTTTGCTCTTCTTGCCGTCCACGCAGATCCGCAGCTCCGCCGGGAAGCGGACATGGCGCACGAACTCCGTCTCCCCGACGGCGGGCAGTGCGTCGAGCACGGAGAAGTCCAGCCGGTCCTCGGCGTGGGCGAACGGATTCACGTTGATGTATCCGACATTGAAGGACGTCAGGTTCTGGAAGAAATGGGTCCCCTGGCTCGGGTCGATCTGGAAGTCGCGCAGGGCGCACTCGACGAGGGCCTTGGCCTCGGAGATGTCGCTCCAGCGCACCGGGACGCCCAGGGACGGCTGGCTCGTGCCCCAGCGGCCGAAGCCGATCAGCAGGTAGCCGCGGCCCTCCCGCTGCATCTGCGCGTTCAGCGCGGAGACCTGGGCGGCGATCTCATGGGTCCGGAGCACATTCCAGGCGCTCTCCTTCAGGTACACCACATCGCTGACCCCGGTGATCCAGCCGGTGCCGAGCGCACAGCGGGACGTCAGGAACGCGCCGTCCTCGTCGACGCTGCTCCAGTCCACCTCGACGTAGCGCGAGTCATCCGAGATCGGGCGGACCTGGAGGACGTTGAAGACAGCGTTGCCGTCGCGGTCGATGTCGGCCGCAAACTCCATCTCCAGGTTGCACTTCATCTCCTGTTTCGTAATCTCCATCAGCCGGTCGACGATGCTCGCGAGCGGGAACGTGTTGTATTTCAGCATCCCGGCGAAGGTGATGAACTTCGGGCCCTCCGGATAGGCGGAGTCGATGATGCGCATGTTCGACAGGTCCCAGGTCGAGACGACCTGCGGGAAGGAGTGGAACTGCGCGCAGCCGGCCTTGTCGAGGCGGTCGAGGTTGACCGCGTCGTCCACGGAGGTCTTGAACTTCTCCGGACGCAGGTTCATCGCATAGACCACGCTCTGGGTTTCGGACATCGTCAGCTCCGGCGTCGAGGTCTGGAGGACGTGTTTGGGGTATTTCGGGGAGAAACGGAGCACCTGCTCGCCGTCCACGACGGCCTTCCCGAGGCCGTAGGCCAGCTTCACGATGCCGTCCTCGGACTTCTCGTGGCCGACCGGGTAGAAGTTCACGGTCCGGGCGACGCCGGAGAGCGTCGGCAGGAACCAGCCGCCGGGCTGCTCGCTGCCGCAGATTTCCTGGATCACGATGCCCATCTTCTCCTCGGAGAGGACGTTGCCGGACGAGGTGATGTAGCCGCGGGCGGAGGCGAAGAAAACGCTGGCGTAGACGCTCGTGATGGCCTTCGAGAGCAGGCGCAGCTGCTGGTCCACGTTCTCCGTCGCCGGCAGCATGTACGTCGAATAGACGCCGGCGAAGGGCTGGTGGTAGGAGTCCTCGAGCTTCGAGGAGGAGCGGACCGCGAGCGGTTTGCGGACGACGCGGATGAAGGACCGCAGGGCCGCCAGCAGGTCGCGCGGCAGCGGCGAGGCGACGAATTCGGACAGGAGTTCCGCATCGGACATGTCCGAATTGATCACGTACGCGAGGCCGTTCTCGCTGATGAAGCGGTCGAAATACTCGGTCGTGATCACCATCGTCCGCGGGACGGAGATCCGGACGTCGTCCCAGCTGTCGTAGAGGTTGTACTTCTGGAGGATGTGGTTCAGGAAGGCGAGGCCGCGGGCCTTGCCGCCGAGCGAACCGTTCCCCAGCCGGGAGAACCAGATCGTGTCGTTGAAAGTCTCCGGATTGAAGGAGGCGACCACGCCGAGGGCCTGCGCGATCCGGTAGTCGTGGATCATCTTGACGTCGTAGCGGCGGTGCTCCGCCACGTCGGCGAAGACTTCCGACCGGACGGGATTCAGGCCCTCCCCGAGCCGGAAGAGGCCGCGGGCGTAGAGCCACTTCGACAGGTAGTTGTTGTGGGTCAGGCGGACGAAATGCTCGTCCGGGATCGTCGTCAGGAGCTCCTCGAACTCGAGCAGGTCGCGCGCCCGGGCGATTTCCGCGTGGGTTTCCGGGTCGGTCACGACGAAGTCGCCGAAGCCGAATTCCCGGGCGAGGTACTCGCCGAGCTCCTGGGTCAGCATCTTCGAGGACTTCTTCAGGAAACCGACGCCGAGCTGCGCCGCGACGGCCCGCATGCTCTCCTGCGAAGACTGCATCAGGAAGGGCATCGTCGGGTTGTCGCTGCGGACGAGGTGGCAGAAGTCCACGCCGGCGTCGATCTTCTCGTCGGCGGTCTTGTCCTCCTTGTGGAGGACGAAGCCGACGTCGGAGATCACGCCGAGCAGGTTCGACTTGTACTTTCCGTAGAGGGCGACCGCCTCCTCGTAGTTGGTCGCCAGCAGAATCTTCGGGCGGGCGCGCTTCCGGGCGACCTGCTGGTGCTCGTTGAGGGCATCCTTGATAGATTCGATGTTCTGCTGGAGCACCAACTTGTAGAGCGCGGGAAGGTACGTCGAATAGTAGCGGACGGAATCCTCGACGAGGAGGATGGCGCGGACGCCGTATTCGAGGATGTCGTGGTCGGCGTTCATCCGGTCCTCGAGCAGCTTGATGATCGCGATGATCAGGTCCGTCGAGTTGTTCCAGGTAAAGACATAGTCGAGGTCCCCGGGGTTGTCCACGATGATGCGGTACTCCTCGCGGGAAAAGGAAGAGAGCAGGACTACGGGCATCGCTTCGTCGCAGGCCTTGGCCTCGCTGGCGAAGTCGAAGACGCTCATTTCACCGACATGGTACATCGTGATGACGAGGTCGAAGCGCTGCCCTGCGCGAAGCAGGGCGAGCGCGTCGGTCGTCGTCTCGACCCGGCGGATTTCCGGCGGATTGCTCAGGTTGAGATCCGCATATTCCTGCGCGATCTGGGTTTCGATGCGGCCGTCCTCCTCGAGGGAGAAACTGTCGTAACTGTTACAGATCAGCAGGATACTGCGGATCCGCCGCGTCATCAGCGTGGTGTAGTCCTTCATAGAATCTTAGACGAGGCCCTGGTCCACCATCGCGTTCGCCACCTTGATGAAGCCGGCGATGTTGGCTCCCTTGACATAATTGATATAGCCGTCTTCCTCGGTGCCGTACTTGATGCAGGCCTCGTGGATGTCGGTCATGATGCGGTGGAGCTGGGCGTCCACCTCCTCGGCGGTCCACTTCTGGCGGATCGAGTTCTGGGTCATCTCCAGGCCGGAGGTCGCAACGCCGCCGGCGTTCGAGGCCTTGCCCGGGGAATAGAGGATCTTCGCGGCCTGGAAGGTCTCGATGGCCTCCGGGGTCGAAGGCATGTTGGCGCCCTCTACGACGCAGTAGCAGCCGTTCGCGACCAGCGTCTTCGCGGCGGCGCCGTCGAGCTCGTTCTGGGTCGCGCAGGGCAGCGCGATGTCGCACGGGATGCCCCAGGGCTTCGTGCCTTCGCCGGTGTACCGGGCATTCGGATACTGCGTCGCATATTCCTTGATGCGGCCGCGGCGCACATTCTTCAGCTGCTTGACATAGGCGATCTTCTCCTCGTCGAAGCCGTCGGGATCATAGATGAAGCCGTCGGAGTCGGACAGGGTCACGACCTTCGCGCCGAGGCGCATCGCCTTCTCGGCGGCGTGCTGGGCGACATTGCCCGCGCCGGAGATCACGACGACCTGATCCTTGAAGGACTTGCCGCGGGTCGCGAGCATCTGCTCGGCGAAGTAGCACACGCCGTAGCCGGTCGCCTCCGGGCGCAGCAGGGAGCCGCCCCAGGCGAGGCCCTTGCCGGTCAGCGTGCCAGTGAACTCGTCGCGGAGGCGCTTGTACTGGCCGAAGAGGAAGCCGATCTCACGGCCGCCGACGCCGATGTCGCCGGCCGGCACGTCGGTATCCTGGCCGATGTAGCGCTGGAGTTCCGTCATGAAGCTCTGGCAAAAGCGCATCACCTCCGCATCGGACTTGCCGCGCGGGTTGAAGTCGGAACCGCCCTTGCCGCCGCCCATCGGGAGGGTCGTGAGGCTGTTCTTGAAGGTCTGCTCGAAGGCGAGGAACTTCATGATGCTGAGGTTGACGCTCGGGTGGAAGCGGATGCCGCCCTTGTAGGGGCCGATCGCGCTGTTCATCTGGACGCGGAAGCCGCGGTTGACGTGGATTTCACCCTGGTCGTCGGTCCATGGGACGCGGAAGATGATGACGCGCTCGGGTTCGACCATGCGCTCCATGATCTTGTTGTCCAGCAGGTAGGGGTAGGCCTGCATGTAGGGCACGACGCTCGTGAGGACCTCGCGTACGGCCTGGTGGAACTCCTTTTCACCCGGATTTTTCGCTTCGAGTTCGGCCATGAACCGCTCGATGTACTTTTTCCCAAAATTGTCCATCTGTTTGTTTTTTAAGGTTTTATACTACTAACTGTTGGTTTAGACGAGGTGGCGGATCAGCTCCTCCCGGTCGCCGGCGAGCAGGTCGATGACGGGGATTTCGATCATCGTGTAGCAGCCGGGACGCTGGCGCACGGCGGCGCGCGCCGCCATGACCAGGACCTGGCCCGTCAGGGCCGGGTTGTTGATGCGCATGTTGAAGTCGAAGAGCTGGTTGTGGGTCTTGCCGGAGACGCCCTTGCGGACGAGGTTGACGCCGTGGCCGACGTCGTTCAGCGCGTCGACGTCGTCGACCTGCTGCACATGGGTCTCGTCGTGGGCGAAGTACGGGTCGGCCTTGATTGCGGCGGCGACGGCGGCGAAGTCGGCGCCGGGCTCGAGCGCGACATAGACCATCCGGCGGTGGAGGCCCGTGCCGACGGGGATCGTGACGCTGAGGGCGTCACGGACGCCCGGAATCGCCTTGGCGGCGACGGAGTGGCCCATCGAGCGGCCGGGACCGAAGTTCGTATAGGTCACGCCCTTCGGGGCGAGGCCCTCGACGAGGGCGCGGACGACGGAGTCGCTGCCGGGGTCCCAGCCGGCGGAGATGACGCTGACGGCGCCGTGGGCCTCCGCGACCGGCGCGAGGGCGCGCCGCAGGTCGCAGATTTCCGTATGGATGTCAAAGCTGTCTACCGTGCTGATGCCGAGGGAAAGGTACTTTTCCGCGTTTTCGCGGACTTTCCGGGACGGGGTCGCGAGGATGGCGACGTCGACGGGGCCGAGGTCGCGGATGTCGCTGACGACCTTGTAGGGGGCGAGTTCCGGGAAACCCTCCGCGGAGCCGCTGCGGCGGACGATGCCCGCGCAGACCATGTCCGGAGCGGCCTCAACCGCCTCCAGGGCATATTTTCCGATGTTGCCGTATCCGACGACGGCAATTTTCAATGCTTCCATATTACAGTTCGTTTATCACTGGTTGAAATACTTCAGGTTGTCGAACGAAGGCCGCAGTTCCCCGGATTCCATCCGGTGGACCAATTCCACGACCCGGTCGTTCATCGGGGTCGGGCAGCCGACCTTGCAGCCGAAGGCGCTCACGACGCCGTTGATCGCGTCCACTTCGGTCTTCTTCCCTTTTTCAAGGTCCTGCAGCATGCTGGCCTTCAGGAGGGCGTGCTTGCGGATGGCGATCGGGATGATGGCGAAGGCAAAGGCCTTCTTCAGCGGGCCGCGGTAGTCCAGGAGTTTCACGATATCCTTGCCCTGGACCGGCTCGATGCGGATATCGCCGGCGGCACAGACATCGATGCATTCCTTGATCAGCGCCTGGACGATCCGGCGGGATTTCCAGTCCTTCGCAGCTTCCCCGAAAGTGCAGCCGAGTACCGCACTCATCCCGGAAAAGGCGGAATTGATGAGGAGTTTGCTCCAGCGGGTGCCGATGAAGTTGGCGTCCAACGTGACGGGGCCCATCAGTTCCAGCAGCGCCTTGACCTCGCCGAGACGGGGATTCGGGGTCCCCGAAAGCGAACCGAGGGAGAAAGTCAGGCTGTCCGGCGCACTCGTGAGGCGGCAGACGCCGGGGCGTTCCATTGTCGCGCCCCACGCCACGGTACAGCCCAGGACGCGGTCCCCGCCGAGGATTTCGCCCAGCTGCAGCTCCGGAATTCCGTTCTGCAAGGACACGAGTACGCCGTCCTCCGCGAGGAATCCCTTCAGCCGCGCCGCGACCGCCGCATTCTCCTGCTGTTTCGTCAGCAGGAAGAGGATATCGTACCTGCCGGACATCTCGTCCACGGTATAAGCCGTGACGGGCTGGGTAAACTCCACGGTTCCGACGATACGGGCACCTGCGGACTGCAGGGCCATGATATGGGCCTTGTTGCGGTTGATCAGGTCGATGCTGCCGCCTGCGCGGGTAATAAAGGCGCCGAGGATGGTTCCGAGGGAACCAGCGCCGTAAATGGCTGCTCTCATTCCGTTGTTTCGATGAACTTATAAATATAGTGATTTTTCCGCGAAATCGGGCTGCAGGGAGTTATCAACTTTGGTATAACATTTTTGTTTCAAGTAAAGCGGGTTATTAACATTTTTGTTATCGCCAGAATTGCTTATCTTCGTTCACCCGTTTCAGAAATCGTTTAACACTTTAATACTTGGACCATGAACGAAGAAAATGCAAAAGACCCGCGGGACCTGAACGGTGACGGCAAGGTCTCCCTCAACGAAAAGCTGACTTATATGGCCAACGAGGCCTCCGACAAGCTCGAGGCCGCGGCCTCCAAGCTCGCCGACGACGCGAAGGAGTTCGCCGGAAAGGCGGCGGACAAGGCCGAAGAGCTGTTCGCCGAAGCCAAGGTAAAGGCGAACGAGTTCGCCGACAAGGCCTCCGACAAGGCGAAAGACCTCTACGCCGACGCGAAAGCCGCGGCTGCAAAGGCCCAGGACAAGATGGACGACCTTTCCGAAAAGGCGAACGCCAAGTTCCAGGAATTCAAGGACAAGAAGGCCTGAGCGCTCCTGCCGAAAAAAAACGTTCCCGGATTTTTCCAGAAAAATGGAAAATCCGGGAACGTTTATTTTCAGCGCTGTGCAGCGCAACTGCCTAGAAGAGGAGCGCGAGGCCCGCGGTCAGCTGGTTGCGGTGGCGGGCCGTATTGCTCGCATCGCCCGTGTAACGGTTCAGCATACCGCAGTCATAACCGACGGTGAAGCGGATCTTGTTCACATCGACGCCGATACCGCCGCCCAGCAGCACGTCCATCCGTCCGTAGTCGCTGCCGTCACTGTAGTTGTCAAACACCTTGTCGGCGGAGTAGCCGGCGATGGAGGCGGTCAGTTTGGTCGAGGAAGCGAGGCCGAAGGAGAGCGTCGGGCCCGCATAGACGAAGCCGCGCACGCCCGGGGCAAGCTCGGCGCCGTAATCGAACCGGACCGGGATGTTGAGGTAGTGCTCCTGGAGGTCGCCCTTGAGGCCGAGCGGTCCGATGGCGTCAGCGCCGCTGGAGAGCAGCATCATATAGTTGAGCCCCGGGGTCACGTTCAGGCCGCCCGCGAGCGGGAGGGTATAGCCGACACCGGCGTAGAAGCCGTTGGTCGCGCTCGTGCTGAGGTTGTTGCCGACCTTGGTGCGGTCCGTGGAATTGACATAACCGGCGCCGACGTGGGCCTGTGCGAACGCATTCGCGCCGGAGAGCAGCATGGCAGCTGCAAGGATGACTGTTGCAATCTTTTTCATCACTATCGTTTTAGTTAAACATAAGATTCAAACGGGCGGGCGCCGTCAGCGCCCGGGCGGGAGATGCAACAATGCCTGTGCCATGGCAGCCGAAAAAGCATCTTTTGGAAAAGGAAACAAGCCATTTTGGGCATTCCGCTTGCAAAATGGCGCTTTCGCCGGACGCCCGTCGGAAATGTCGTTTCCGGTTTCTATCTTTCCATACTTTACCATTGTCAACCCAAAAGTATCCTTTTTATGAAAAAGACCATATCCATTCTGGCGGCCTGCGCGCTGCTCCTGACCTCCTGCGGCGGGGTCGACAACCCCTCCGGCGGTGGCGGCAACGGCAGCGGAAAGACCGTCCGCGAGCTCAAGTGCACGACCGGCGAAGCCGCCGACATCAAAGAAAACTCCGCCGTCCTGAAAGGCAGCGTCTTCCTCAAGACCGACAAGGCGGCCAGCGGCACCGCCTGGTTCTACATCGGAACCGACCAGGCCACGCTGACCACGAAGGGCGAGAAAATCAACGCCGGCACCTTCTCCTCGAAGGACTACACGGAAACGACGGTCAATTTCTCCGCCACCCTCTCCGGCCTGACGCCGGGTACGACCTTCTACTACGTCCTCGCCGCCTCCGCGGACGGCAAGGAATCCACCGGCAACGTCGTCTCCTTCAAGACGGCCGGCGCCTCGACCCCCTCGGAGCCCGGCGAAGCTGATTCCGAGCTCGTGGACCTCGGCCTCAGCGTGAAGTGGCGCGCCTGGAACCTCGGCGCCACGAAGCCGGAGGACGCCGGCGACTACTACGCCTGGGGCGAGATCGCGCCGAAGAACCGCTACCAGATGGACACCTACAAGTGGAGCGACGCGACCTTCGAGACGCTGAAGAAGTACAACGCAACGGACGGGCTGACGAAGCTCGCGGCCGCCGACGACGCCGCCGCCGCGAAGCTGGGCGGCAAGTACCGGATGCCGACCGCCGACGAATTCAAGGACCTCCGCGAAAAGTGCACCTGGACCTTCGGGAAAGTCAATGACGTGGAAGGCTATACCGTCACGGCCGCAAACGGAAACTCCATCTTCCTCCCGCTCTGCGGCATGCGCTACGAAGACCAGAACCTCCACAAGGACTACGGCCTCTACTGGTCCTCCAACGTAGATCCCAGCTACTTCCACGCCCTCTCCCTCAGCCTCCACGACGGCGAAGTCAAGGAATACGACATCCAGCGCTTCGTCGGCTTCACCATCCGCCCCGTCAGCGACTGACGCACAGAATCAGGAAATAATCGTAACTTTAGGCGATAAAAACACCGCAAAATGAGAAAAGTTACGAGTATGATTGCCGCGGCGCTGGTGGCCTGGGGGTGCGGGGCGCAGGAGCGGTTTACGAATCCGGTGATCGGCCGGGACTGGCCGGACCCGACGGTCTGGGAAGCGGACGGGACGTTCTATACGGTCGCGACGGGGATGCGGACGATCCTGACGAGCCCGGACCTCGTCCACTGGACGGACAGCGGGAAGGCGCCGCTGAGCGAGGACGCGCGGGCGAAGGCGCGCGCGGCCGGGCGCAACTTCTGGGCGCCGGACGTCGTCCGCCTCGGCGACCGCTGGATGCTCTACCTGACCTGCTACAACTCGGACAGGGACTGCGGCATCTTCGCCTTCAGCGCTGAAAAGCCCGACGGCCCCTTCGAATTCATCGGCAAAATCACCCACAGCACGGACACCGGCATCAAGGACACGATCGACCCTGAAGTCCTGCAGGACCCGGCGACCGGCCAGGTCTGGCTCTTCTTCGGCAGCGTCGGCAGCCAGAACCGCGTCAGGCTGAACCCGACCGGGACCGCCGTCGCGGAAGGCGCTGTCTATGAACATACGGCGGGGCTGAAGATCGACGACAACCCCAGCCGCACGCAGGTCTACGAAGGCGCCTACCTGTACCGCCGCGACGGCTGGTGGTACCTTTTCGTCAGCGGCGGCAACTACGGGGACGGCAGCTACAAGATCCGCGTCGGCCGCAGCCGGACCCTCGAAGGGGACTTCACCGACCGCGAAGGCCGCCTGATGAAGGACGGATACGCGACACTGCTGCTCTCCAGCGACCCGGAGGACACCTTCTACGGCCCCGGCCACAACGGCGAGATCTTCACCGACCTCCGCGGCCAGGACTACATGCTCTTCCACTGCCACAACCGCGCCTCCGGGACCCGCTCGCGCTTCACCTTCCTCCAGCGCCTGTTCTGGGACGCGGAGGGATGGCCGTACTTCGAGGGCGGCAAAGTCCTCGCCGAAGACCTCGCCCCGCTCTTCGGCCGATAGGACGCTTAGACCTTATTATTTCTGTAAATCAAGGACATAGGCGCCGCGGGCGGGGACGCGGAGCTTGTCGGCGAGGGGGAACACCGCGCCGGTGGTGACGTCCCGGCCCGTGCGGAAGCCCGCCGTCACGTCGCTGTAGCGGGACATATCCAGCTCCGCCTCCCTGTCCGCGCCGTTCAGGACGACGAGGACCGTCTTGTCGCCGCGGATGCGGGCATAGACATAGCAGTCGCCATACTCGTGCAGCGGCGCATACTGGATCATCGTGCCGCCGGTCACGGCCTCCGCGGTCTTGCGCCACTGGAGCAGCTTCCGCATGTAATCCCAGGCTTCATTCTCCTCCGCGGTGCGCCCCTCGCGCGTGAACACGCTCCGCGCGTCCCCGGGGAATCCGCCCGGCATGTCCGTGCGGATCACGCCGTCCCCCTGCTCCTTGGTCGCCTTGAAGAGGAGTTCCGTGCCGTAGTAGATCTGCGGGATGCCGCGGGTCGTCGCCAGGAAGGCGATGCCCTGCTTGTAGCGGTCCAGACCCACGTCCTCCTTGCGGGAGAAGCGGCCGAGGTCGTGGTTGTCCAGGAAGACGAGGATGTTGTCCAGGTCGGCATAGACCACGTCATTCGCCATGGAGACATAGATGCGGAACAGGCCCGCGGGGTTGAAATCCGACGGCTCGTTCGGGAGGGTGAAGGCGTCCGGGGCCAGGAAGGCGAGGTTGAAGTCCATCACCGTCTTGAGGCAGGAATCGGCCTCCCGGTTCAGCGGGGACTTCGCCTGCCACCAGGCCGGGAAGGCGCTGCCGTCCGGATACCAGGTCTCGCCGGCGATGTTGAAGTCCGGATACTCCGCCATCACCTCCCGGCACCAGCGGGCCGCGAATGCCGGCTCCATATAGGAATAGGTATCCTGGCGGATGCCGTCGATGCGCGCGTACTCGATCCACCAGAGCGTATTCTGGATCAGGTAGTCGGCCATCAGCGGATTGCGCTGGTTCAGGTCGGGCATCCCGCGGTTGAACCAGCCGTCGTTGAAGCGGCGGCGCTCCGAAGGCGCCGCGTGGGGATCCACCATCGTCCACTTGTTGTGGCTGGTCGGAACATAGGTGTTGTCGAAATTCAGCCAGTCGCCGGTCGGCAGGTCGGCCATCCACCAGTGGCTGCCGCCGCAGTGATTCAGGATCATGTCCATCACGACCTTCATCCCGCGCGCATGCACCCGGTCCACGAAGGCCACATACTCCTCCATCGTGCCGTAGCGCGGGTCGATGTCGTAGTAGTCGGTGATCGAGTAGCCGTGGTAGGTGTTCGGTCCGTTCTTCTGGACCGGATTGAGCCAGAGGGTCGTCATGCCGAGGTCCTCGATGTAGTCGAGGTGGTCCAAGACGCCCTGGATGTCCCCGCCGTGGCGGCCGCCGGAACGGCTGCGGTCGACCCGGGCCCCCTCCAGCGTATTGTTGGCGGGATTCCCGTCCGCGAAGCGGTCCGGGGTGATCAGGTACAGGACATCCGCCGGGCTGAATCCCTGCGCGCCGGGCTTCCGGCTGCGCTCGCGCAGCGCGAAGGGCTGCCGGAAGGATTTGCCGTCCTTCCCGCGGAAGACAAGGTCCAGCGTGCCGGGCCTGGCGGAAGGCGCAATCTCCAGATACAGGAACAGATAATTCGGGTTTTCCGTCCGGACCGTCTCCCGGAGCGTCACCCCGGGATACGAGACGCTGACCTCCCGGGCGGCGATCTCCGGTCCGTGGACCAGGACCTGGAGCGTCGGGTTCTTCATGCCGACCCACCAGAAAGGCGGATCCATCTGCTGAATCGCCCCGTCAGGCGCGGCGGCGGCCAGATTCCAGGAAAGCAGGAGTGCCAAAAAGGCGGAAAAAAGGGTCTTCGTTTTACACATAACTGCCGGTTTGGGATGAACAGTTTGAAATTTAGTAATAACTTTGGAAAAAACAGGCCTATGGAGAACCGGAAAGACGAATTTATCGCCCTGCTGCGACGGGAGGTGAAGCCGGCGCTGGGGTGTACGGAGCCGATTGCGGTGGCCCTGGCGGTATCGAAGGCGGTGGAAATCATCCTGGACAACTGTCCCTGCCCGGATGCCCCCCAGTGGCGCCTGCGGGCGGATTTCCGGATTGACGTCGCCGTCAGCGGGAATATCCTGAAGAACGGGATGGGTGTCGGCATTCCCGGGACGGGGATGGTCGGACTGCCCGTCGCTGCCGCGCTGGGCGCCGTCTGCGGGGACGCCTCCCGCAACCTCGAGGTCCTTGCGGGCCTCTCGGCGGCGGCCGTCGCCCGCGCCCGCGCCCTCGTCGACGCCGGCGCCGTCCGGATCTCCGTCGCCGACACGGAGCACCTGCTCTACGTCAAGGCGACGGTCGCCGTGGACGGCCTCGCCGCGGCCAGCGCCGAAGTCGATCCCCACGCCTACGCCATCATCGAAGACGACCACGACCGCATCGTCGAGACCAGCTTCGCCGACCGGATCCTGATGAGCTCCGAGTCGGGCGCGGCGGCGTCCGAGCGCGTCAGCGGCGAGGACGACGGACTCACGGTCCGGGATATCTACGATTTCGCCCTCAGCGCGCCCTACGAGGACATCGCCTTCATCCTGGAAGACCGGACCCTGAACCTGGCGCTCGCCTACGAGGGTCTGGACAAGGATTACGGAATGAAAGTCGGCAAGGCGATCCGGGAGAACCAGCAGGAAATCTTCGGGGACGACTACATGAGCTTCGCGATGGGCATGACCGCCGCGGCATCGGACGCCCGCATGGCCGGCAGCGTCCTGCCGGCGATGTCGAACAGCGGCAGCGGCAACCAGGGCATCACCGTCAGCATGCCCGTCATCGCCTACGCGATGAAATACGGCATCGCCGACGAGCCCCTCGCCCGCGCCCTGATCCTCAGCAACCTCGTCGCCATCCACATCAAGCACTACCTCGGCAAGCTCTCCGCCCTCTGCGGCTGCGTCGTCGCCTCGACCGGCTCCGCCTGCGGCGTCGTCTACCTCCGGGGCGGCACCTACGAGCAGGTCTGCGCCGCGATCCAGAACATGGCCGGCAGCATCACCGGCATGGTCTGCGACGGCGCCAAGGTCGGCTGCGCGATGAAAGTCGCCTCCGGCGTCTCCTGCGCCGTCCAGTCCGCCGTCCTCGCCCTCCGCGGCACCTGCATCCCCCCGACCGACGGCATCATCGACGTCGACGTCGAAAAGACCATCCGCAACATCGGCGCCATCGGCTCCGCCGGCATGAAAACCGCCGACCGGATGATCATGGACATCATGCTCTGCAAATAGATGCCCGAACGGGTCGGGCATGACGGGGTGCTACTGCTGTTTCGGGTGGAGCTTGCGATGGATCTTGACGCCGACGAGCAGCGAGCCAAACTCATTCTTCGAGATATAGCTCGCCCGCACGAGCCCTCCGCGCGGAACGCTGAACTCCAGCAGCCGGGACGTCAGATAGCGGCGGACGGTCACGGTCACGGGCTCCAGCTGCTCCGGATTCGGAAGAATGGCGGACAGGCAGCCCTCGATCTGCATCGAAGACTTCCGGGCGCTCTTGAAGAAAGCCTTGATCTCCTGCATCTTCTCCTGGGCCTCGGCCAGCGTGTTGCCGAGCGGGATAAAAAGTTCATAGACAGGGTCGAAATCCAGCTGGACGATATCCGTACCGATGCCCGGGTGGCCGAGGGAGAGCCAGTAGCCTTCCTCTCCGGCAATTCCGAAGACCTCGACGCTCGTGTCGTGCCAGCCGACCGCATCCTCGTTATCCAGTTCCACGATTTCCAGCCGCTGCCGCAGCAGGCGGTTGTTCGGCTGGGCATACGTCAGCGCCGGCATCACTGCCACCAGCAGGACGACCAGCAGTTTCTTCATCATTTTCATAGCTGTCACTGTCATTTTCAATCGGCAAGATACGAATAATCCCGCAGAATCAAAAACCCGGCCGGCTCAGATCACCCCGCCCTCCCGGGCCTTCGTAACCAGTTCGGCCGCATTGGCGACGTCGAACTTGACGAGCAGCTTCTTGCGGTACCACTTCACGGTTTCGGGACTGAGGTGCAGTCCCTCGGCGATCTGCGGGGTCGTGTACCCCTTCGACAGCAGGTCCAGGATCTCGTGCTCGCGCGCCGAGACCGCGACCGCCGGCCGGATCTCCTGCAGCGTCTCCTCCAGGACCTCCGCGACCTCCGACTGCTCCTTCCGGGATACGCGCAGCTTCCCCGCCAGCAGCAGGACGCCGCCGGTCAGCAGAAGCAGGGCCACCGCCCCGGCGACCAGCAGCATCAGCGTCTTCCGCTGGGCCAGCAGGGCGGCCGACATATATTCATAATTCTCCTTCGCGAAGCCCACCTCCTCCCGCTCGTGGGCGGAGTAGTACTCCTCGGCCGCGTGGAGGTAGCGCAGGGACTTCCAGGTGCGGCCCTTTTCCATATAGAGGCGCCCCAGCCCCTTCCGGGCCATGGCCACCATCAGGGAATCGTCCGCCGCGGTCCCGTAATCCAGGGACCGGAGATAGGCTTTCTCGGCCGCCTGGAAGTCCCCTTCGTCGACCCAGGTCTCGCCGATGTTGTAGTACAGGACCGCATTGCTCTCGTTCCAGCCGTATTTGTCGAAGATCTCCCCGGCCTTCCGGTAGTATTCCATCGCCTGCGGGATGTCGCCCATCATGTTGTAGAGGTTGCCGACCGCGCCGTACAGGGCGGAATAGGTATCGTCCACCTCCCGCTCCGAATAGCCCTCCGGAGAAGTCGGCGAAACGGCGCCGCCCGCCATCCGGTCCGTCGCCGCCAGCGCCGCGCGGTAGTAGACCATCGCGCTGTCATACTGCTCGCGGCCATAGAAAAGCTGCCCGAGGTAGCGGAGCGCATCCGCGTTGGCGGACTCCCACCCCCGGGGACGGCTGATTTCGAGCGCCTTTCGGGCATAGAAAAACCCCTTCTCCGCATTCAGCTGGCTGTAGCCCAGCATCAGGTCCCGGTAGGCGCGGTTCAGCGCGATGAGTTCCTCCTCCGACGCGCGGTCGACGGTATCCGGCGTCCAGCGGGCCACGACGCGTTCGAGCGAATCCAGGTTGTGGCTGCGGTAGTCGTTGTAGGCGGCAGCGGGCCGGCAGAGCAGGGCCGCCGCGAGAAAAAGGAAGAGGCGGAGTGTGCGGTTCTTTGTCATAAGACAAAGGTAGGCAAAATGCGGCGCCGTTGGAAAAAACTGCCCTGAAAACGCGAAAATCCAACCCTTAAGGGGGGATAATACTCCCCAAAAGGGTGGTGTTTAAGAGCAAAGAATAAGCGAAATTTGGGATTGTAAACCACACCCCCATGGAAGAAGCCTACCTCGAAAAGCCGTCCCTGACCAAACGGGAAATGACCATCCTCCAGGAAATCGCCCTCGGCCGCACGACGCCGCAGATTGCGGCGGACCTCGGCCTCAGCCCCGAAACCGTGAAGTGGTACCGCAAGCAGATGCTGGCGAAATTCTCGGCGACGACCTCCGCGGAAATGGTCCGCAAGGCGGCAGACTACCGGCTCCTCCAATAAAGTTCGAAAACACTAAAAACTACGCACAAATGAAAAGACTGATCGTCATCCTCTCGGTGCTGCTGCTCGCAGCCGGCAGCGCGAACGCCCAGAGCATCCTCCGCAACATCGGAGAACGGGCCAAGAAGGCCGTGGAAGAAAAGGTGGGAGAAAAAGTGGAACAAGCCGTCGGAAGCGCCATCGACAAGGCCACCTCCAAGAAAGACAAGAAGGGTGAGGCGGCGAAGGAAGAGTCGGCCGCTCCGGAGGCCGAAGCCCCCGTCGAGGCCGCCGAACCCGCGCCGGCCGCCGCCCCGCAGGCGAAGTCCGTCGAGACCGGCTATGCCAAGAGCGACTTCGTCCCCGGCGACGAAATCTTCTTCGACGACCCTGTCGAGAACGAGAAGATCGGCGAATACCCGTCCCACTGGGACTTCATCGGCGGCGAGGAGTGCGAGATTATGACCCTGAACGGCGAACAGGTGATCAAAATCGCCGGCTGGTACACCTCCATCACCCCGCTCATGAAGGAGGAGGACTATCTTCCGGAAGATTTCACCGTCGAGTTCGACGTCTATTCCAAGGACAAGAACGGAGACAGCAACAACAACTGGATTGACCTGATTTTATGGTCCGGAGAGCACTCTGATATCGCCGTTGTCAATCTGAATCCGGACTACAATGCCGCTAGGGAAAACAATCACGCAAGCATAAACTGCGATTATCTGACTCCCTCCAACGACCATCGGAGGGCGGAGGCCAAAGGCGAAACCCTCGACCCGCTCATCGTGCCGAACGCCTGGACGCACGTGGCCGCTTCCTTCAACAAGCGCGCGTTCAAATACTATGTCAACGGTGTCCGCATGATCAACATCCCCAACATGATGAAGCCGACCCGGCTGACCCTCCGCAGCGTCGTTGCCGAAGATGACAACAACATGTACAACAACATGTACATCAAGAACATCCGCATCGCCAAGGGCGCCGTTCCGCTGTATGACCGCCTGGCCTCCGAGGGCAAGATCGTGACCTACGCGATCACCTTCGACACCGGCAAGGCTACGCTGAAGCCCGAGTCGATGGTCGAGATCAACCGCATCACGAAGATCATGCAGGACAATCCGACCATCAAATTCGAGGTCCAGGGCCACTGCGACAATACCGGATCCGACGCCGTCAACGATCCGCTCTCCCAGAAGCGCGCCGAGGCGATCGTCGCCGCACTGGTCGGGAACGGCATCGCCAAGGACCGCCTCACCGCCGTCGGCAAGGGCTCCCATGTCCCGATTGCGGACAACAACACCGACGAAGGCCGCGCCAAGAACCGCCGTGTAGAATTCGTCAAACAGTAATTGTCATTTCGAGCGAAGTCGAGAAATCTAATATAAAATGAAAAGAATCACCATCCTTCTCGCGGCGCTGTGCTTCGCAGTCGGCGCCGCTGCCCAGGAGAAGCCGCACTGGACCGGCCCGTATGAGCTCCACCTGCCGGAGGACTGCTACCGCATTTCCCTGAGGACCTTCAACAGCCAAGGTCATACGGTTACGAAAGAGACGGTAGCCCGCATCGACAACGTCGTCGTCCACAACACGCTTTTTCTGGACGGGGAGGACGGCCCCCAGGATGTCCACGAGCGTTATGACTACAAAACACAGCTGGGCTATTCGGGCGGCCTGGGAGCGGATGGCTACTATCACCTGTACTTTGGGGACGGGGCTGCGCTTCTGCCCGAAAACGAAGATGACGGGCGGGACTGGTTCGAAGCGTATGCGCCGGAACCGTCCGGGGTCGCTGTATCCCATTTCGTGACAGCCATGTGCGACTTCGGCCGGGACAATCAGGCCGATCCGGATATGGAGCCAGGCATCGTGCTGCAGCGGATGCGGCAGCTCGGACGCGCGCAGTCCTTCCTGGACCGCTTTTATGCAGGAGAAGAGACGCTATGCGGCATCAAGTGCTGGGTCTTTGATTTTCGGGGCAAAAGCTCATACGGCCTGGGCGATTCCTGCTGGTGGATTGACCCGCATACGGGCCTGGCCCTGCGTCGGGAGGACCCTGACGGCAGCGGCTTTGCCGTCGAGGTTTTCAACCTGGCCTATACTCTCTGGACGAAGGACGTCCGTCCGGAGCTTTTTCAAGACTGACCGAAACGCAGAGTTGAATTCGTTAAAAAGTAATCATAAAAAGTAATCATGAAGAAATTGATGATAGTTATCGCGGCGCTGGCGATGTTGGGCGCCCCGGCACAGGCCCAGGGCCTGCTGAACAAACTCAAGGAAAAGGCCGAACAGGCCGTCGGTAACATCAGCCAGTCGGTCGGCGACGTCGTGGGAGGCACCCTCGGCGACATCGTGGGAGGCAAGACCCAGAACGACGACAAGAACAGCGTCGGTGTGGTCAGCGGCGAGCAGGCGCTGCCGCCGCGCCGCTCCAGCACCTTCGGCTGGGACGGCCCCGTCACGCCTTCCTCCGCCGGCACCCCGGCCGCGCTGATGGCCGCGTTCCCGAAAGTACCGTCCGCCGCGGCCCTCGCCCATCCGACGGAGGCCGACCAGATCGCCTTCTACCAGGCGGTCAAGGCGGTGACCCTGCGGGCGGAGGAGCTGAACTCCGATACGACCTGCGAGGACGACGAGACCCGGATGTGGCGTGACAAGAGCAACAAGATCCTGCGGGATTCCTTCGGGCTGACCGACAGGGAGATTGCGATGCTGGAGCGGGACGACCTCTCCGAGGCGGAGCAGCAGCAGCTGAGCGACAAGATTGCGAAGGCGATGCTGGGCGACCTGGACATCGATGCGCTGGAGAAGCAGGCTGCCCAGTATGAGGGGAAGAGCGAAGAGGAGATCGTGGCGACCACGATGAACAACTCGATGAATGCGATTTTCGCCGTGTACGACCGCAACGCTTCGGATATCAGGAAGTATATGGGCGTGAGCGCGGAGGACCTGAAGAATGCGACGCGCGCGCAGATGAATTCTTCGACGCCGGACAAGGAGTCGGCGGAGATGAAGGCCATCAACGCGAAGGCGAAGGCGTTCCAGAAGGAGCAGGCGGCGAAGAACCCCGGTTTCCAGAAGGAAGCGGATGCCTTCGAGAAACGGATGCAGCAGGAGACGATGCAGGCGACGATGAGCACGAGCGGCCTGGGCAACCTGGGCGGCATGCTGGGATCGATCAGCGATATGCAGAAGAAGGTGTCCCCGATCATCGAGATGGAGCAGAAGCTGGTGAAGTACTATACGGAGGTGCAGGATCTGCTGGTGATTCCGGATACCGGCGCCGATGCGCAGTTCTCTGCGGCCGACAGGAAAAAGGTACTGGACCTGAAGGACAAGATTTATGCGACGGAGGACGCCAGCGTGTACAATCCGCTGTATCTGCAGGCGCTGGAGCTGATCAAGAGCTACCGCGAGCGGGCCGCGAAGGCCTGGGCCGCCGATGTGCAGAAGCGCTTCGATGCGGTGAAGAACAACATGGACGCGCTGATCAAGCTGAACCGCCAGGCGGTACAGGACGAGCTGCTTCCGGAGTGCGCGCTGTACCGCATGCCGCTGAATGCAGTCATTACGGCGGGCGATATCCTGGAGGAGGCGTACAGCGAGTTCCCGAGCAATTATCCGCCGATGTACAAGGAGGAAATCGTGCTGGAGGTATCTCTCTCGGGCGTACCGGGCGGCGGAAACGCCTGGTTCCCGGAGTTCTCCGTATTCGGCGCTTCGCATTTTGACGACATCGCATCGGGCAAATATGTCTTCGCTTCGAATGCGGCCGGCGATGTGTATCAGTTCTCCGGCGGGTCGTGGACCAAGCTGTCCGACCAGAAGGTCAAGGAGCTGAGCGCGATGAAGAAGACGGCGACGCCGGCCGGCCAGACGTTCAAGTCCCAGGATGGCAGGCGCGAGGTCGTGTTCAACGCCGAGGGGGGCTACATTATGCTGCCGGAAGGCGACGAGATCTTCCAGCCGCACGCCTGGAAGGCCTTCTCCAACAAGATCCAGTGGCTCAATGTCGCCACGACCGAAGACGGTAAATACCAGCTCATCCTTTGCACCTACAAGCTGTAATATCGCTATTGTTATTGGTCTGGTCAGCGCCCTCCCCCGGGGGCGCTGACTGGTATGACACGTGGCGGAGATTTGATGTGGATCCGGGGATAGCGGAGGCGGTGGTGTGGCCGGAGATGGAACGGTACCGGCGGCTGAAGGATTATATGGAGACGGCGGCGAATTACGGGACGTATATCACGACCGGCGGGGGGCCGGACTTTTCGATAGGGTTGTTCCAGATGAAGCCGTCGTTCATCGAGGCGCTGGAGAAGGCGTGGATGCGGAGCGGGCTGGCGCGCAAGTATGAACTATGGTTCGATACCGCGGACAATGCGACTGCGCGCCGGATCAGGATTACCCGACTGATGAAGGAGGAGTGGCAGGTAATTTACCTGGGGGTGTTCCTGCGGCTGCTGTACCATTCGTATGGATCCTACGACAAGCAGGGCGAGTGGGTGCAGGCGGGGCTTGAGACGTTGCCGCCGGAGGAGCAGGTGCGGCTCGCCGCGACCGCGTACAACCGCGGCTGCGTCTGGCCCGCCGCCGGCTACGGCGACCTCGACCGCCTCCGCGCCCACGCCGACGAAAAGCACTTCCACTACGCCCTCATTCCCTCCGCGGCGACGGAGCGCTACTGCTACGCCGAACTCGCCCTGGCCCACTACGAATCCATAAAATAAATGGTATCTTTGTAATGATTCTTTACAGCCCTGTAAGGAATCATTACATCTTTTACAGCGGCCCGCAAGCCGCCAAACAGCTGGAAACGAGCAACTTGACTCCTATGGAACAGCGTTTGAAACAGGCGCGGGCGTAAAAGAATGACAGTACCATGGGTTCGAAAAACGGGAAAATACTGGTCGTAGACGACAACCTCGGAATCCGGCGGGCGCTGGAGCTGCTGCTGCCGCTGCATTTTGCACAGGTGCGGGCAATTCCCTCGCCGGCGACGCTGATTGCATCGCTGGAGCAATTCCGGCCGGACGTGGTGCTGCTGGACATGAATTTCTCCACCAGCATCAATACCGGCAACGAAGGCCTCTACTGGGCCGGGGAAATCAAGAAAATGGCCCCGGAGGTCGAGGTCGTGCTGTTCACGGCCTACGCCGACATCCAGCTGGCCGTGGAGGGAATGAAGCGCGGCGCCTTCGATTTCATCGTCAAGCCCTGGGACAACGACCGGCTGGTCGAGGTCCTGACCGCCGCCTGTGCCAAGGCCCGGAAGGCGGGGGAAAGAGATTCTTCGGCCAAAGCAGACTGTCATCCTGAGCGCAGCGAAGGATCCATGTTCTGGGGCTCCTCCCCCGCGATGGCCAACATCCGCAAAACCCTGGACAAGATCGCCCCGACGGACGCCACGGTCCTGATCACCGGCGAGAACGGCACCGGCAAGGACGTGCTGGCGCGCGAAATCCACGCCGGAAGCCTCCGGAGCGGGAAGCCGATGGTCGCGGTCGATGCCGGCGCCATCCCGGAGACGCTCTTCGAGAGCGAGCTCTTCGGCCACGTCAAGGGCGCCTTCACCGATGCGCACGCCGACCACGCCGGCAAATTCGAGCAGGCCGACGGCGGCACGCTCTTCCTCGACGAAATCGGCAACATCCCCCTGCACCTCCAGGCAAAGCTCCTCCGCGCCATCCAGAACCGCAGCATCGTCCGCGTCGGCGGCACCGAAGCCCGCCCCGTCGACATCCGCCTGATCTGCGCGACCAACCGGAACCTCGAGGCGCTGGTGCGGGAAGGGCGTTTCCGCGAAGACCTCTACTACCGCATCAACACCGTCCACATCGCCCTGCCGCCGCTCCGGGAGCGCCGGGAGGACATCGTCCCGCTCGCGCAGCTGTTCCTGGAGCGCTTCGCGGAAAAATACCGCCGCCCGCTGCGTGAAATCGCCCCCGAAGCCGCGCAGGCGCTGACGGAGGCCCGCTGGAGCGGCAACATCCGCGAGCTGCAGAACTGCATCGAGAAGGCGGTGATCCTGTCGGAAGGGAGGGCGCTGGGGGCGGGGGATTTAGATTTCTCCGCTCCGCTGCGCTCCGGTCGAAATGACAGTGGGGGCTCCGCGCGCTATGATAGCACAGGCGCTGCGCGCTATGACAGCACAGGCGCTGGGCGCTATGACAGTGGGGATGACGGGCATTTCGTGACGCCGGGAGAGGCAGAGGAGGCGATCGTCCGCGAGGCGATGGTCCGCACGGGCGGGAACATTTCCGCCGCCGCAAAGCTGCTGGGTATCAGCCGCCCGACCCTGTACGCAAAACTGAAAAAATACGGCCTGTGATGCCCGTCTGGCAGACCATACTGATCGTCCTTCTCGCCGCGGCCCTCGTGGCGGTCGTCACTGCGGTCCGCACCCGCCGAAAGGACATCCGCAAGGTCGCCTACATGATGGATGCGCTGGAGGACGGGGAGCTGAACTTCCGCTTCAAGGACACCAACCGCTTCAACCGGACCCTGAACCGCATCCGCACCATCTTCGAGAAGCAGCGCCAGGCCCACGAGCAGGATTCCTGGACCAAGCTCATCCGCGTGCTGACCCACGAAATCATGAACACGGTCTCGCCGATCGCCTCGCTCTCGGACGCGATGGCCCGGTCCGTCGATGAAAGCGGCCGCAGCGACCTCGACCTCAAGGCCGGCCTGGAGACCATCAGCGACTCCTCCCGGAACCTGATCGACTTCGTCCAGACGTACCGCCAGCTCTCCGGCATAGCCAAGCCTGTCCGCAAGGCGCTGGACCTGCAGGAGCTGATGGACGGCGTCATCGCGCTGAACAGCGGATTCGCCACCTCCTGCGGCGCCGTCTGCACCTACCGGCCCGCGGAGCCGGACCTGATGATCTACGCCGACGAGGGGCAGATTTCCCAGATCCTGATCAACCTGATCAAGAACGCCCTCCAGGCCGGGGCGAAGGAGGTCCGCATCAGCGCCCGCATGGGCGACGACGACGAAGTCATCGTCCAGGTCGCCAACGACGGCGAGCCCATCCCTGCCGCAGCCCAGGAGCAGATCTTCATCCCCTTCTACACCACAAAAAAGGAAGGCTCAGGCATCGGCCTGAGCATCTCCCGCCAGATCATGCGGAACCACAACGGCACCATCGAGCTGCTCCGCAGCGACGCCCGCCAGACCGTGTTCGAACTGCGTTTCCGCTAGGAGGGTCATTCCCCTGCTGAAAGGTACGTTTTCAGCGCATCTACATAGTTTCGGAAGGCTTCCGCGCCGGCCGGGGTAATCCTGCAGGCGGTGCGGGGCATCTTGCCCTTGAAGCCTTTCTCGACCGTGATGTAGCCGGCGGCGGTGAGTTTGTCGATCTGCACGCTGAGGTTCCCGGAAGTAGCGCCTGTCTGCTTCTTGAGGTAGGTGAAGTCGGCTTCCTCAACCCCGGCGAGGACGGACATCACGGCCAGCCGGAGCTCCGAATGGAGGAGCGGGTCTAACTTGGGGAACATACGCTACTTGTACTGAAGTTTGATAATCAGGCCGGTCACGAGCAGGAGGACGCCGCCCAGGGTGAAGATCAGCAGCTGGGCTTCGCTCTTCATCAGGATCGCGAAGACCGCGCCGCCGATGCCGAAGATGAACCCGCAGATGATAATCGCCCAGTTTTTCAGCAGGACGCCGGACATGCACTCGGCGAGGCCCATGATAATCGCGATGATCAGCGTCACGTGCATCGGGACGAGGAAGACGGCGATGGCGCTGAGCGTGATGGAGAAGGCGCCGAAGACGGACCACATGCCGCCGACCATCCGGCTGATCTCGTTTTTCGGCACGGCGACATCATACCTGCCCAGGAAGGCGGCGACGCCGTAGCCGATCGTCGGCATCACGAACCAGAGGTAATTCCACTCCGGCTTTCCGGTAAAGTGCCACAGGAGGTAGATGGCAAGGGAAGTAAGGGTCAGCACCGTGCCCCAGAGGATGAAGTACTTGGCGCTGTTGCGGAGGATTCCCCTCCGGCTGTTGTTGAAGGTTTCGGTAATGAGCTGAAGGCTTTCGACGGCCGTCATTTCTTTGTTCTGTTCCATTGTATCGCTTGTTTAACTGGTTCCGGCGACAAGGTACAGCTGCGCAGTCTGTCCTGTCCCCGATGCAAATGTAAACAAGTTTATATTATAAACCAAATTATTTTTCACTTTTTTCTGTCTGACTGTAAAATGTAAAGTCCGAAGTGTAAAGGACTGTAAAGGCCTTTTACATTTTCCGGCGCCCGGGAAATAGCTTTACTCGTTCATCATCAATGATTTATCCCCATTGGCACGGCAGATGTTGGTCTTTCTGCACAGCAACGGAACATTGTATGATGAAAACTCTATTATCCATATTCGTTTTCGCGGCACTCGCCCTTCCCGGACTGTCCGGGAATCTCCAGGCGCAGGAGATGCCTGATCCGGCCGGGCATGACGGCGTAATGACGCTGCGCGACTGCATGGCGTACGCCATCTCCAATTCGACCCAGGTCCGGATCCGGCAGGCCGCCGCCGGCGACGCCCGGCTCGACCGCCGGGACGCGGCCCTGGCGCTGTTTACCCCGCAGATCAGCGCGCAGACCTACGCCTATTACAACTTCGGCCGCAGCATCGACCCGCAGACCAATACCTATTTCAATACCACGTCGTTCCACAACAACTACGGCGTCTCGGCCGGCATCGACCTCTTCGACGGCTTCAAGGCGGTCAACAACTACCGGATTTCCCGGACGGGGATGCTGATCGCCGATTCGCAGGAGAAGCAGGTCGAGGCCGACATCTGCCTCGCCGTGATGGAGGCCTACTACAACGTGGTCTACTACAAACGCCTCTGCGACGTGTACGAGGAGCAGGTGGCCGTGGCGGAGCAGGCGCTGGCGAAGGCCCGGCGCCAGGAGGAGCTCGGCCAGAAGGGCCACGCCGACGTCGTCGAGATGGAGGCGGACCTCGCCGGCCGCCGCTACGACCTGACGAATACCTATAATCAATATGAAAGCGAACGGATGACCCTCGCCGACCTGATGTTCTGGCCCCTGGACCAGGAGCTGGACATAGATTGCTCCATTCCGCTCCGCTCCAGTCGAAATGACAGTCCCCTTGCCATTTCGAGCGAAGCCGGGAAATCTGCCGAATCTGTCGTCGACTTCGCCCTCGAGCATAATCCGGCGGTGCAGATTGCGTCCTGGCAGCAGCAAAACGCGAAGCGCGAGCTGAACACGGCGCAGTGGCAGACACTCCCCTCCGTCGGCCTCTACGCAGGCTGGAGCACGAGCTACTATACCTACCAGGGCTCCCAGACGGCGCCTTTCCAGACCCAGTTCCGGAACAACGGCGGCGAGTACGTGGAAGTCTCCCTCTCCATCCCGATCTTCAACCGCCTCTCCCGGCTCTCGACGATCTCCCGCAAGCGCAACGCGCTCCGGAAAGCGTCCGCCGAGCTGGACCAGAAGCGCCGGGACGTCGAGAGCGAGGTCCGGCGGGCCATCCGGGACCGCGACGGCGCAGCGGAAGCCTGCCTGCAGGCGGAGCGCAAGTCCGAGGTCCAGTCCGAGGCCTATGCGCTGAACCTCAAGAAGCTGGAACAGGGCCTCATCTCCCCGCTGGAGTTCCAGACCGCGAACAACAACTACCTCAAGGCCCAGGCCGACGAGATGAACTCCCTGTTCCAGTACCTCATCAAGCAGGCGGTTGTCCGCTACTACAATGGTGTTGAATATGTAAATCAGTAAGAAACAATGGATAAGATTATCGAAAAGAAGACCGGATGGCGCGTGGCGTTCACGAAAAAGGCCCTGCCCTGGTGGCTGGGGGCGCTGCTGGCGGTGTTTGTGGTTTACCTGATTGCGCGGCCGAACAACAAGACGCTGCGGGTGGAGCGGGATACCATTACCGTTTCCGATGCCGTCAGGGGCGAATTCAACGACTACATCCGCATCAGCGGGCGCGTGCAGCCGATGACGACGGTCCAGCTGAGCCCGCAGGAAGGCGGCATCGTGGAGCGGATCCTGATTGAGGAAGGCTCCCCCGTGAAGGCGGGCGACGCGATCCTGGTCCTGAGCAACGACAACCTCGACATGCAGATCCTCAACGCCGAAGCCGACCTCGCCGAGAAGGAGAACATCCAGCGCAACACGCAGATCTCGATGGAGCAACAGCGGCTGGACGTGCGCCAGAACGTGCTGGAATACAGCATCCAGGTGGAGCGCCTGCGCCGGGCCTACGAGCAGCAGAAAGCCCTCTATGAGGACAAGCTGGTCGCGAAGGAAGAGTACCTGAAGGCCGAAGAGGACTACCGGCTGGCGCAGCAGAAATACGACCTGATCCGCGAGCGCGCCCGGCAGGACAGCCTCTACCGCAGCACGCAGGTCGACCGGATGGAGGAGAGCCTGGAGAGCATGCTCCTCAACATGCAGATGATCCGCCGCCGCAAGAGCAACCTCGTCGTGAAGGCGCCCATCGACGGCGAACTGGGCCTGCTGGACGTGGTCCTGGGCCAGAGCATCGCCAGCGGCACCCGGATCGGCCAGATCAACTCCGTCGGCACCTACAAGGTCGAGGCGCAGATCGACGAGCACTACATCGACCGCGTCACGGAGGGCCTGGAAGCCACCTTCGAGCGCCAGAATGAAACCTACTCCACCGTAATCCGCAAGGTCTACCCCGAGGTCCGCGACGGCAAGTTCAAGGCCGACTTCAAGTTCGCCGGCGTGCAGCCCGACAACATCCGCAGCGGCCAGACCTACTACCTCAACCTCCAACTCGGCCAGCCCGAAGAGGCCGTCATCATCCCCCGCGGCACCTTCTACCAGAAGACCGGCGGCAAGTGGATCTACGTGGTCAGCAAGGACGGCAACAAAGCCGTCAGGCGCGAAATCCGCATCGGCCGCCAGAACCCCCAGTACTACGAAGTCCTCGAAGGCCTGGAGCCCGGCGAAAAGGTCATTACCTCCGGGTATGAAACTTATGGTGACAGTGATGTATTAGTGTTTTAAGCGATGAAGATCTTCAGAAAGACAGGCGTTTCCACGCTGATCAATATCCTGGGAATGAGCGTCGCTTTTGCGGCGGCGATCATCCTGCTGGTGCAGGTGCGCTGGGATACGACCTATGACGCCAATTACGAAGGACACAAGCAAGTGTTCCGGATGGAGAACAATTGGCTCGATGACGGTCCTTTCTCCGCCATGTTCTCCAGGCCGTTGATTGAACTGACAAAAGACTCCAGTCCGAACATTGCGGCGACAGGCACGATGATGGGGCGTCCGGAACAGGTCTATTATCGCGAAGGAGACAGGGAATCTGCCATTTCCGTTTCTTACGTGCTGGTTGACAGTACCCTGTTCAACGTCTTCCCCTTCGAATGGGTGGAAGGATCCGCACAAGGATTCACGGCCCCCGGAGCCATCGTCATCAGTGAGGTTGTTGCCCAGACGTTCTTCGGGAGCGGAAACGCCCTCGGGAACAGTCTTCAGACCGCAGACGGAGCCACGGCCCGCGTCGTGGGTGTTTTCAAGGACACGCCGCGCAACTACAGCCTGCATTACGGCATCTTTGAGAATCTCGGAGACGAGTGGATGTATGATTCCAGCGAGTGGTCCTTCGAAGCGTTCGTAAAACTGAAAGATCCGTCACAGGCAGAAGAGACGGCCTCGTCGATGCTGGATGAACTCCAGAAGTACAGAAACAGCGATTCGGAAGAGGAATTGGCAAAGTTCCGGAAGGGATTCCGGCTAAGCAGGCTGCACGACGCGCACTATGAGAGAGATGTGAGAGCATCGAAGTTTTCTTCCAACAAGGCCATTACGGTTACGCTGGCCGTCATCGCCACACTGCTGATCCTCATCGCCATCATCAACTTCATCAATTTCGCATTCGCGGAAATACCTTTCCGCATCAAGAACATCAACACGCGCAAAGTGCTGGGCGAAGGGCGCGGCTCGCTGATCGGGCGCCAGCTGCTGCATGCCGGGCTGATCGCGCTCATCGCGTTTGCGCTTGCCTGCCTGATCATGCACATCGTAGCGGGGACCTCCTGGGCTTCGTATGTATCCGACAGCCTGGCACTGAAGGATAACGTCGGCATCCTGGCCCTGATGCTGGGCGTAGCATTGGCATCTGCCGTCATTGCCGGTATCGCTCCGGCCCTCTACTCCACGGCCCAGCCTGCAGCGCTGGTGCTGAAAGGATCCTATGCGATGAGCGTGAAGGGCCAGGCACTGCGCAATATCCTGGTGGGCCTTCAGTTCGTCCTGTCGTTCCTCTTCATCCTGATGGCGCTCTTCGTCGGCGTGCAGACAAAATACATGATGAAGAAGGACATGGGCTTCCAGCAGGAGCATATGCTGCAGGTAGGGTGCGGTTATTATGCTGGAGGCGCACACGAGTCGCTGAAAGACAAATTATTGCAGAATCCTTCCATCACGGATGTGACTTTTGCCGACAATATGATTGTATCCGACGGAAAGATGGGTTGGGGCCGTACCGTCGACGGGAAGCAGGTTTATACGGAAGTGCTTCCTGTCAACGATGATTTCCTGCAGTTCTTCGGTCTCCAGATGGTGGACGGACGCGGCTTCCAACCTTCGGACAACCAGAGTGAAAAGGGCTGCATGATTGTCAATGAGACATTTATCCAGATGTATCCGCAGTTTCACGTGGGCAGCCTGATGGGTGGCCACCAGGGTGAAACCGAGATTGTCGGTATCGTCAAGGACTTCAACTTCAAGAGCCTGCAGCATCCGATGGGTCCGCTGGCGCTCTATATCTGGGGTAAGGAGCCGTGGAGAAATTTCAGCGTGATGTATGTCAAGACGGTTCCTGGTACCGACTTCAAGGAAATCTCCGACTATATCAAAGAATCGGTATGTGCTTTTGACCCTACCCGGAAACCCGGCCAGGTAAGCGTGCGCCTCCTGGATGAATGGATCGGGAATATGTACCAGAGCGAGCAGACCCTCGGGAAGCTCATAGCCATCGCTTCCTTCGTGGCCCTGCTGATTGCCATCATCGGCATCATCGGCCTGGTGTTCTTTGAGACGCAGTTTATCCGCAAGGAAATTGCCGTGCGGCGCGTGAACGGCGCAACGGTGGGCAGCATCTTGAAGATGATCAATAAGAAATATCTCATTATGGCAGCCGCGAGCTTCGTGATTGCGGCGCCCATGGCCTATTGGCTGATGACCGCCTGGCGCAAGGGCTTTGCCTACCAGGCGCCCGTGCCGGTGTGGATTTTCCTCGTGGCGCTCCTCGTGGTCGCTGCCATCACCCTGGCCGTCGTTACGCTCCAGAGCTGGAGAGCGGCCAATGCAAACCCTGTCGAATCGTTAAAGAATGAATAAACAATTAAATAACAACTCATTATGATTAAAGTATCCAACCTTTCCAAGATCTTCCGGACGGAAGAAATCGAGACCACGGCCCTGAACGGCGTTTCCTTTGAAATCCAGGACGGCGAGTTCGTCGCCATCATGGGGCCTTCGGGCTGCGGCAAGTCCACGTTGCTGAATATCCTGGGCCTGCTGGACAATCCTACCAGCGGCAGCTATGAACTCCTCGGCACCGAGGTGGGCGGCCTGAAGGAGAAGGAGCGCACCAAGTTCCGCAAGGGCAACATCGGCTTCGTCTTCCAGAGCTTCAACCTGATCGACGAACTCAACGTCTACGAGAACATCGAGCTGCCGCTGCGCTATCTGAATATCTCCGCCGCCGAGCGCAAGGCCCGCGTCACGGAAATCATGAAGCGCATGGCCATCAGCCACCGTGCCAACCATTTCCCGCAGCAGCTCTCAGGCGGTCAGCAGCAGCGCGTGGCCATCGCCCGCGCCGTCGTCGCCGGCCCGAAGCTGATCCTCGCCGATGAGCCCACCGGTAACCTCGACTCCAAGAACGGCAAAGAGGTCATGGACCTGCTGAAGGAGCTCAACGCCGAAGGCACCACCATTGTCATGGTGACGCACTCCCAGAAGGACGCCGCCTGCGCCCAGCGCACCATCGACCTCTTCGACGGCCAGATCGTTTCCGACGTTAAAAACGAATTATAGATCCTTCGCTTCGCTCAGGATGACAGGTTCGCTCAGGATGACAGATAAGCGGATGGAAGCAAATTGGTCCAGATATCGGTTGGCCGCGGCAAGTTCGGGAAGATTACGCTCCTCGAAGGCAGCACAGTACAGCTCCCGGAAACGGCACAGCTCTTCCCACATGGCACTGCGGGCCGATGCCGGCTGCCCGAGACGGCCGTATCGGATGGTAAGGTCTATCAGTTCCTGGAAACGGGCAAAGGCGCTCTGGGCACGGCTTTCTTTCCCGGCTTCAAGCGCCTTCAGGACACGGGAAGTCTCGCTGCCGATGTTGGCCATCTGCTGCGGAAAACTCAGTTCGGCCCAACGGCCGTTTTCCAGGGAAGCGTGTTGCATCTATGCCAGGATGAATTTATCGACAATGGCTTTGATGGCCTTCCGGATTTCAGGATCCTCCACATCCCTGGAAGGATTTCCCTGCCAGGAGCGGATGTTGATGAGCGAATCGTATTCAATGAAATCTTCCCCCGCTTCCTCTACCCAGAGGTTGAAGCCCCAGAGGTTTTCCTGGGCTGAGCCCGCTTCCAGAAGCATACGCTCCAGATCGGCGTGCAAGTCGGCGTCAAGGGCCAACAGGCCCTCCCTGACATCCGCCACGCATTTGACCATATCACCAAACGTGTTTTGGGCCAGCGCACGAAGCGCTTCTCTGGAGATGGGTTGCTGAAGAATCTGCATGGTTTCCGTTTTGACAAAGATATTAAGAATAAATGAAGACAAAAAGCGATATCCTAATCAAGGTCCTTTCCCTGGGTGTGGGGCTGGCCGTGGGCATCGTGCTCATTGCCAAGGTGTTCTTTGAGCTGAGTTACGACAGCTTCTACAAGGACATCGACCGGGTGTATACCATCAACACCTGGTATTCCCGGCTAGGGGACGAGGGGGATTATGGGCAAGTGAGCGGCGCCGTAGCCGTGGGCTTCATGGAAGAGGTGCCGGGCGTCGAAGTGGGCACGCGAACGACGTTTGTGTTCAACGGTGACACCTACCTGGATGAGGACGGCAATAAGCTCAAAGCCACGCTCGTCTGCGCCGATACCTGCTTCTTCCAGGTGTTCGACCGGCCGGTCCTGGCCGGCAATCCCGTGAAGATCCTGGGCAAGTGGGGCGGTGTGATGGTGAGCCGGAGCTTCGCGGAGAAGATGGGCGGAGTGCAGGAATGCATCGGAAAACAGGTCTACAATGAAGACATGGCGGGGCTGAAACTGCCCATCGAGGGCGTGTTTGAGGACTTCCCGAAAAATGGCAGCCTGGACTACGACATTCTCCTTTCGATGGAGACCTACGGCAAGCAGAGCACCGACAACTGGCTGGGCAATGACCGGTACAAGGGCTATGTAAAACTGATGCCGGGCGTGGACCCGAACACGCTGTCGGATGCCATCCGGAAGATGCAGGAGGCGCACCAGCCACTGGAGCAGATCGAGGCGCAGGGAACCAGCCTGAGGTATTTCCTGAAGCCCTTCAGCAAGATGCACACATCGGCCCCGGAAGTGCGCCAGACGGTGATTCTGCTGTCCATCGTAGCGGCGCTGCTGATCCTGATTTCCCTGCTGAACTACATCCTGATGGTGATTTCCTCCCTGGTGAAGCGCTCGAAGGAAGTGGGCGTGCGCAAGTGCTACGGAGCGGAAGGAAAGCACATCTATGGAATGCTGACGAAGGAGGCGCTGCTGCATATCGTGCTCTCGCTGGCCTTGGCCGCCATCATCATCTTCGCTGGCCGAAGCATTGTGGAGAACCTGCTGGGCGTTCCGTTCCAGACGCTGCTGGTACCGCAGAGCATCGTGGCCATCGTGGCGGTGATTCTTTTCGTGCTCATCATCTCCATTGTCGTGCCTGCGGAACTCTATCAGCGCATTCCGGTCTATGCGGCCCTGAAGAACTATACCGAGCACTCCCGCAACTGGAAACTCGGCCTGCTGGGCATACAGGTGCTCATCAACGTGTTCCTGGTGGTGATGATGCTGATTATCGGCCGGCAGTACCAGAAGGTGTCCCATGCCGATACGGGTTATGATTATAATAACCTATTCTATATCAGTCTCTTCGACGGAGACAGGCAGGCCATCACCCGTGCCGTCCGCACGTTGGAGAGCCTGCCGGAAGTGAGCGGCGTGGCAACTGCCTACAATCTGCCCTATAACGGCTCCAATGGCGACAATGTCTATTTGCCGGACGATGACCGGGAACTGTTCAATATTGCCGACCAGTATGAATGTTCCGACGGTTTCTACGAACTGATGGGTATCCGGTTCCTGGAAGGCCGTGCGCCCCGGGATTCCAGCGAAATCGTTGTGGATGAGAAGTTTGTGGCCAAGATGGCGGAATTCACGGACTGGAGTGACGGCGCCGTGGGCAAGCAGGTGTTCATCACCGGCCACGACCGTTCACGGGATTCGGATCGCAGTTATTTCACTATTTCCGGAGTTTATAAAAGCTATCTTATCGGCAACCTGACAGGCGTGGATTCGCGTCCCAGCGCCCTGTTCTATGGGGAAATCGGCAGCATGAGCTCCTGGATGCCGCATGTGCTGTTTAAGTTACGAGATTCCTCGACTTCGCTCGGAATGACAAAAGAAGCCCTGGAAAAGGCCTTGGAAGGCCGGGAGATTAACATCCTGTCCTACGAGGAGCAAATGCGTTCCGCCTATGCCGAAAGCAAGAAGATGCGCAATACGATGGCTCTGGGAGCTGTGTTCTCTCTGCTGATTGCGCTGCTGGGCCTCCTCGGCTTTATCCGGGACGAGAGCCTGCGGCGCAGCAAGGAAATGGCCGTGCGAAAGATCAACGGCGCTACGACGCAGGACATTCTGGGTGTGTTTGCCAACGATATCATGAAGCTTTCCGCAGTGATGGCCGTCATCGCCTGCGTCGCCGCCTTCTTCGTAGCCCACAAGTGGCTGGAGCAGTTTGCCGAAAAAGTGTCGCTGAATCCGCTGTACTTCATCGGCGGAGCCGTGCTTGTGCTGCTGATTGTCCTGGGCGTGGTGGTGCTGAACTGCCTCCGCATCGCCCGCGACAATCCGGTGGAATCGCTAAAGAACGAGTAGTATGAAGAGTTATCTGAAATTCCTCTCCCGCAACAAGTTGTACACCGCCATCGAGGCGGTTGGGCTGGCGGTGAGCCTGGCGTTTGTGATTTTGATCGGGACCTATCTGACCCAGCAGCAAGCCATCGTGCGGGAGAACCCCGCACGGAAGGAGATCTACACCTTCGGGATGCCGGACTACTACGGGCTAACTAAGGGATTCACTGATGTCCTGCGGGAGCGCCTGGCGGAAGTCGAGACGGCCACCTCCTACATCGGCGAGACAAACAGACCCGTCGTCTGGTTCGAGGATGGAACGCGTGTACAGGCCGGCACCGCCGGAACGGATGCGGACTTCTTCCGCCTCTTCCCAGGCTACGTCCTTCCCGGGACGCATCCGGAGACCTTGGAATCGGAATCAGGTTGTCTGGTATCCGAGAGCTTCGCCCGACTCCATTCGCTTTCGCGGGGCAGCCTCTTGCGGATCGACGGCATCGAAGGGGATATCACGGTCGGCGGCATCTTTAGGGATTTCGACAGGACACTGTTCAAGCCCCGGGACATCCTCGTCAGCGTCCGGAGTCCGCTGTTCGACAGCTACAGCCTCTTCGACCAATACGGAAGCACGGTTACCTTCGCAAAGGTACGTCAGGGGACGGACCGGGAGGCCTTCTACGACAAGGCGGAGGCCCTCTGCAAGGAATTGTATCCGAGATTCTACGGACAGATGTTCTTTGATCACCTCAGCCTGATTCGGCTCGACGAGTTGTTCTTCAACGAAGCCGCCGGTGGAGATTCCCGCTTTACCCATGGGGACGCCAGGGCCCGCCGCCTGCTCCTGCTTGTCGTCCTCCTACTCCTCGGCTCCGCCGTGCTGAACTACATCAATCTCAGCCTCGCCCTGACGAGCAGACGCGCCAAGGAGATGGCCACCCGCCGCCTGCTGGGCGCCTCCAGGCGGGAGATCCACGGGAAATACCTCCTGGAATCCCTCTTCTTCACAACCATCTGCACCCTGATTGCGCTCCTGCTGGCAGAGACCTTCGTTCCGGCATTCAACCGCATCCTCAATGACCCGGATATCGCCGTCAGCCTTTCTGTCTCCCCGTTCCTCCTCGGACTCCTGCTCCTCCTCGATCTGGCGGTTGGGGCGGCGGCCGGGCTGATTCCGGCGGCCATCGCCGGCCGCTATGAGCCGGCCGATGTCGTCAAAGGGGCCTGGCGGCGCAACAGCAAGATGCGTCTCAGCAAAGTCTTCATCGTACTCCAAAACATCCTTGCTGCTTTCCTGATCGCACTGGCACTGGTGATGGGCGCCCAATACCGCGGTAGCCTGCGGCGTCCGCTGAACTGCGACATTACCGACTGCTACGCGCTGTCGGTGTCCAGTCCGCAGGACAAGGCCGTGCTGCTCGACAGGATCCAGCAGCTCCCCTGCGTGGTGGCGGCCGGCTATGGCGACGGCCCCGGCATCAACCCGGGCGGCCAGGGCGCGACGACACGGGACGGAGACGAGATTATGTACCGGTTCTTCCGGATGGATACGACCGTGTTCCGCTTCCTCGGCATCGAGGTGGTGAAGGATTTTGGAACGCCGGTGCTGGACTGCGTGTATTTCGGGGAGCGGGGATTTGCGGCCGCCGGCTACGATGAGCAGAATCACGACATCGGCGACCTTTCCCGCCGTACCCGTGGGGCCGATGACATCGCCGGCATCATCAAGGATATCCCCTGGGACAATTCCAACCAGGGGGATGCCGGCTACATCGTCGTCAGCATCCTGAACCCGGCATCTTTCCCGCTCCGTTACGCTCCCCTGCTCATCAAGACCCGGGGGAATCACAAGGAGGCCGAGGACGCCATCCTGGAGACGGTCCGCGCCTGGGACCCGGGCGAGACGCTCTACATCAGTACCCACGTCTGGCTGGAAGACAATTTCAAGGCCGGCCTGCAACCGACGCGGAACAACCTGCGGCTGGTAGAACTGTTCACCCTGCTGGCCGTCCTGATCGCCCTGCTCGGCCTCGTCGCGATGAGCACCTATTTCTCCGATATCCGGACCAAGGATGTCGCTATCCGAAAAGTCTTCGGCGGCACTGTGGATTCGGAACTCCGGCACGAAGTGCGCGAATATATGGTGATGGTGGGCATTGCCTGCGCGGCCGGCATCCCGGTGGCGGTCTGGGCAGCCCGGCGCTACCTGGAGCAATTCACCTGGAAGCTGGAAGGCTATGCCTGGGCTTTCGTGGCGGCGGTCGTCATCACGCTTGCCATCAGCCTCCTCTCCGTCCTCTGGCAGGTCCTCAGGGCCGCGAAGACGAATCCGGCGGTGGAGTTGAAAAAAGAATAATGATATGAGAAGTTACCTGAAGTTTCTCTCCCGCAACAAGTTGTACACCGCCATCGAGGCGGTGGGGCTGGCGGTGAGCCTGGCGTTCGTGATTTTGATCGGCTCCTATGTGGTGCAGCAGTATGGGGTGGCGCACGAGTCGCCGCAGTGGAAGCGCACGTTCGTGCTGGGGAACGGCGAGTTCCTGGGCCTGACTTACTGGGACAAGGAGGAGCTGGAGATGAATATCCCGGAGGTGGAGGCTGCCACGCATATGGCGCTCCTCTGGCAGCCCGTCGCCCGGTTCGGCGAAGAGACGCTCCCGCTGTCCGGTATCGAGACCGACGCCGATTTCTTCCGCGTTTTCCCGGAGTACCGTCTGGTCGAAGGAAGCCTGGCGGACTTCGTCGGCAGGGACGATGTCCTCATCAGCGAATCGCTGGCCCGGAAGACGGGCGTCCGGATCGGCCAGGCCATCCGGCTGGATGACAAGGACCGCATCGTCAAAGGCATTTTCGCCGATTTCGGCGGAGCGTATTTTATGCCCGCAGACATCATTACGAACATCGCGGACACCTGGGCGGCCGACCAGGGCAAGGCTTTCAACAGCATCGGCAACTATACCACCTGGTTCCGCGTGCGGGAGGATGCCAATCTCCCAGAGGTGCAGGCCAAAGTACAGGCGCTGCTGCACAAGAACTACGATCCCACCTGGAGCGCGGAAAAGGTGGACGCCTGGCGCGCTTACCGGATGGACGAGGCCTTCTTCTTCACCGGCAGCAGCAACGGCCTCACCCGGACGGGGAACATCCAAATGCTGCGCCTGCTGACCGTCGTCGTGCTGCTGCTCCTGCTGTCGGCCATCTTCAATTATGTGAACCTAAGCCTGGCGCTGACGGGCAAGCGGGCCAAGGAAATGGCCACCCGGCGCCTTCTCGGGGCCGATAAGACCGGGATTCTGTGGAAGTACATCGGCGAGTCCGTGGCCTTCACCGCCGTCTGCTTCGCGGCGGCGCTCCTGCTGGCGTATCTGCTGGCGCCGATGGTGAACAGCCTGGTCTCCACCAGCGACCCGGACGAGCTGATGCTGGGGATCGGGGATACCAGCGTGCGGCTCTCCTTCATGCTTACGCCGGGGTATCTCCTGGCGTACCTGGGCGGAATCCTGGGCCTCGGCGTCCTCAACGGGCTGCTCCCGGCCTTCGCGGCCTCGCGCTATGAGCCCATCGACGTGATCAAGGGGACGCTCCGCCGCCGCAGCAAGATGGTCCTGAGCAAGGTGTTCATCGTGGTGCAGAACGTCCTGTCCGTCTTTCTGATCGCCCTCGCGCTGGTGATGGAGCTGCAGATGCGGCATATGCTGACCCGGCCGATGCATGCCGCGACGGAGAACCTGTACTACATCGAGTATTCCGCGCAGAACTATGATGCGATGCGGCTGTTCAAGGACAAGGTCGAGCAGCTGCCCTTCGTGACAAAGGCGGGCGTGGGACGCGGCATTCCGGGGCTCATCAACATGACGATGGGAATCAAGGTGGACGAAGAGCACAGCATCGATATGCCCGTCATCCTCTGCGACTCCACCTATTTCCGGCTCCTGGGGCTGGAGGTGGAAGAAGACTTCGGCCATCCGCTGGTGCATTCGCTCTGGATGAGCCGCTCCGCCTTCAACGGGGCCGCGGTTTCGGATACATCCACCGTGTTCCCCCGGAGAATCAGCATGAACGGCGCCCGGCCGGAGTTCATCGGCGGGGTGGTGGCGGATTATCCCACCCGGCCGGCCTCCGAGAGCAGCCAGAACCCGAACGGCGGCGTTGTCGTGACCCGCGTGGAAGAGCTCAACTATGCCAACTGCCTGCTCATCGGCACCACCGGGGAGGATCCGTCCTATGAGGACCGGATTCTGCAGGCCTACCGGGAATTCCGGCTGGAGACGGCCGGCGTCGAGGAGCCTGCCTGGCGCTACGGCTTCATCAAAGACATCAACCGCAAGCAGCTGGCGCCGGCCCGGCGCACCCTGAACCTGGTCGAGCTCTTCGCCGTCCTGGCGGTGCTGATTTCCCTGCTGGGCCTGCTGGCGATGAGCACCTATTTCGCGGATGAAAACACGAAGCAGATTGCCGTGCGGAAGGTCTTCGGCTCGGATGTTTTGCAGGAGACGCGGCGGACGGTCCGCAGCTATATGCTCCTGGTGGGAGGGGCCTGCCTTGTCGGCATCCCGCTAGCCGTCTGGGCCGCGCGGCTCTACCTCCAGCGCTTCGCCTACCGCATCGAAGGCTACGGCTGGCTGTTCGCCGCCGCCGTCCTCATCTCCCTGGCCATCGCCTTCGGCACCGTCCTCTGGCAGACCCTCAGGGCCGCGAGGACGAATCCGGCGGTCGCGCTGAAGAAGGAATGATTCAGAAGCCCGCCGCGGCGGTCAGGGCGTCGATTTCCTGCAGCTCCGCGGCGGAGAAGGCGGTGTTCCCGAGCGCCTGGAGGTTGTCTGCGATCTGCGCGACGCTGCTGGCGCCGATGATGACGCTGGTCACCTTGGTGTCCTTGAGGCACCAGGCGAGGGCCATCTGCGCGAGGCTCTGGCCGCGCCGCCCGGCGAGTTCGTTCAGGCGGGCGAGGGCGTCGTGGAGCGCGGGCGTCAGGGCCGACGACTTGAGGAAGCGCTCCTGCGCCATCCGGGAGTCGGCGGGGATGCCCTCGAGGTAGCGGCCCGTGAGGAGGCCCTGCGCCAGGGGCGAGAAGGCGATGAATCCGGAGCCGTTCTCCTGCGCCTGGTCGAGCAGGCCCCGGGTCTCCGGCTCGCGGTTGAGGATGTTGTAGCGGCACTGGTGGAGGAGGCAAGGGACGTCGTGCTCCCGGAGGTAGCGGTAGGCGAAGGCGGCCGCCTCGGCGGGGTAATTCGAGATGCCGACGTAGAGCGCCTTGCCCGCGCGCACGATGTCGACCAGCGCCTGCATCGTCTCCTCGAGCGGGGTTTCGGGGTCGAAGCGGTGGGAGTAGAACAGGTCGACGTAGTCCAGGTTCATCCGCTTCAGGCTCTGGTTCAAGCTGGAAATCAAGTATTTGCGGGAGCCCCATTCCCCGTACGGGCCGGGCCACATGTCATAGCCCGCCTTGGAGGAGATAAACAACTCGTCACGGTAGGGGGCGAAGGACTTGCGCATGATCTGGCCGAAGGTCTCCTCGGCGGAGCCGTAGGAGGGGCCATAGTTGTTGGCGAGGTCGAAGTGGACGATGCCGTGGTCGAAGGCGTAGTGGGCCATCTCGAAGGAGCGGGCGAGCGGGTTCACGTCTCCGAAGTTGTGCCAGAGGCCCAGGGAGATTTCGGGGATGCGGATGCCGCTCCGGCCGCAGCGGCGGAAGCGGATGCCGTTCTCGTAACGGTCCGCAGCCGGGGAGAAAATGGGATTGATCATATCGGTTTCTGTTACTAATCCTCCACGTAGGGCGTTGAGAGCAGGGCCAGGGCCGTGTCGTAGTCTTCGGCGCGGACTTTCAGCTCGATGGCGTCGATCAGGTTCGCGCTCGGGTACGGGCTGACCTCCCCGAAGACCGCCGCCGGGATGCCGTTGTCGAGCAGCATCCCCTCCGCGATGCGCGCCCGGAGCGGGTCCGAATAGCGCATCACCGTCTTGAATTCCTCGTTTTCCATATCTTCGATGTTACAGGTTCTTCACAAAGATAAAAAACTTCCGCCCATTTTTCCTATCTTTGCATCCGTACCCAACCCTCCCCAATGCCTTGGTGGTGAAATGGTAGACACGAGGGACTTAGACAAATTGAGTGCACGCGCCGAAAGGAGCGATGTAGAATGTCGTAAATTCAAGGAAACCTTAACAGGTCAGGCTGATGGTAATCTTGAGCCAAGCCTCCGGAAGGAGGAAGGTGCAGAGACTAGACACGACACACCTAATGGACCAGCTCCGATGGTGAAGGAATAGTCCGGACCACAAACAGCAACTGGTGGCGAAAGCCATAGTGGTAAGAAAATCCCTTGGGCCGAAAGGTCCGTGCGGGTTCGATTCCCGCCCGGGGCACCTTAAAAAGAGCTAACTGTCTGATTTTCAACGGTTAGCTCTTTTTGTGTCTCGATTTTTGCCGTTTTTTTGCCGATTTAGGGGCGTTTTTGGCGACTTAGTGCTGACTTGGTGCCACTGCTAGTCTCGGGCTCCAGATTCCTCTACTCAATGTTAGATAACGAGCCCTCAAATGGCCAAGTATCGAATCAAATAATAGCCAACTGTCGAATCGGGTTTTGATCTAAATATCTGATATTCAAATGACAACCTAACACAAATTGGTTCAAATCTATTTTGAAGAATACGAAAGACATTTTTTGTTGACTTGGTCCCTGACTTGGTCCCGAGTTGGTCCCTGAAGATTGTGCGGTCATTCAACTCTTCCCAGAAAGAGAAACCACTATTCCACGTTTTTGCGCCCTTCTTCAGGTAATCAACTTGGAAAAGCGTCCTTTTTGACCCCTAAAAATCTTGGAAAAGCGTCTTTCCCTATTCTCAGTGGGTAAGTTTTTCCTGTTGGAATCCACAGTGTTTCAAGCTTAGCTTAGTTTTATCTTACACTCTTCCGTTTAAAAAGTTAACTTTGTAAGTTGTGGAAAGAATCCTTAATTGGACAATCCGATGAAAGTAGCCCCCTCTATCCGATGTGAAAGTGACCCCCTGCGAGCGCCGGGAAAAAGTTGATTTTTATGGTCCTTGATCGGAGCATTGGTTCAGAGCAATGCGGGTTCAACATT
>Ga0208297_1000899_pt1 | contig 40596 bp, 34 predicted proteins | sample LMS_cellobiose_e_FD_187367 | JGI IMG/M metagenome (GOLD analysis project Ga0208297, IMG submission 187367) | Rumen-fistulated moose microbial communities from Alaska, USA - LMS_cellobiose_enrichment (SPAdes) (version 2) | ecosystem: Host-associated > Mammals > Digestive system > Stomach > Rumen... | reverse complement strand
TTCGGGGCAAATACAATATGGTACTTGCAATTCCACTTACTGTGTGATAAACTTTGTACCGGTTCTTTCATTACGGCCTCCTCGGTTGTTTGTGACGATGGCTGGCGAGCCTTTCGTTACTATAACCACTGGAGGCTTTTTCGTCTCGCTTGAATCTGAAGATTTCGGCTACTCACCGGCTAAGCCGGTGGTTTTTTTGCCCCGAGGACGGGACAAAAAAACGGCGCTCCGCATTGCTGCGGAACGCCGTTGTCGTGTCCCGATGACGGGCAGCTTACTTGTCGTAAGCGTGTCCGGCGGAGCCGAGGACCTCGATGTTCTTGCGCTTGTAAAGCTCCTTGAGCATGTCGCGCGCCGGGCCGAGGTAGAGCCGGGGATCGAAGACTTCCGGCTTCTCGGCGAGCACCTTGCGAACCGCCGCGGTCATCGCCAGACGACCGTCGGAGTCGATGTTGATCTTGCAGACCGCGGACTTCGCCGCCTCGCGCAGCTGATCCTCGCCGATACCGATGGCGTCCTTGAGTTTGCCGCCGTTTTCGTTGATGATCTTGACCAGATCCTGCGGCACGCTGGAGGAGCCGTGGAGCACGATCGGGAAGCCCGGGATGCGCTTTTCGATCTCACGCAGGATGTCGAGACGGATCCGCGGATTTTCGCCCGGCTTGAACTTGTACGCGCCGTGGCTGGTGCCGATGGCGATCGCCAGCGAGTCGACGCCGGTGCGCTTCACGAACTCTTCGACCTCTTCCGGACGGGTGTAGGTGTGCTTTTCCGCCTTGACTTCGTCTTCGATGCCGGCCAGCACGCCGAGTTCGCCCTCGACGGTGACGTCATACTGATGCGCGTACTCGACGACGCGGCGGGTCTGCTCGCAGTTCTCGTCGAAGCTCAGCGCGGAGCCGTCGATCATGACCGAGCTGAAGCCGTACTCGATGCAGCTCTTGCAGGTCTCGAAGTCCGGACCGTGGTCGAGGTGCAGCACGATCGGAATGCCCTTGCCGCCGGTGAGTTCCTTGGCGTACTCGACCGCGCCTTGCGCCATGTAGCGCAGCAGCGTCTGGTTGGCGTACTTGCGGGCGCCCTTGGAGATCTGGAGGATCACCGGGCTCTCGGTCTCGGCGCACGCCTGCAGGATCGCCTGCAGCTGCTCCATGTTGTTGAAGTTGTAGGCGGGGATGGCATAGCCGCCGGTGACCGCGCGCTTGAAAAGTTCGCGGGAGTTCACCAGCCCGAGGTTCTTGAAGTTGACCATAATAAAACTCCTTTTCAAGAATTGATGGTGTGTTGGTACGTCTTCTCCGGCGGCATCCGTAATACCGCTCATTTAAAATATAGCCGCTTTCTCCCGGCAATTCAAGACGCGGCGGCAACTTTGCCGCGGGTTTACAGCACGCCCTTGGTGGAGAGCACTCCCGTGACCCGGGGATCGACCGAAGTCGCCTGATCGAGCGCCTTCGCCAGTCCCTTGAAGATCGCCTCGAAGAGGTGGTGCGTCTCCTCGGCGGCGAGCATCTTCACATGGAGGTTCAGCCCGAGTTTGGCGCAGAACGCCTGCAGAAACTCGTGGAAGAGCCGCGCGTCGATGTCCTTGACCTGCGGCGCGGGCGGGGTCACGTCGTAGAACAGCCCCGGCCGCCCCGAGATGTCCAGCGCGATCAGTACCAGCGTTTCGTCCATGGGCAGCATGAAGTTGCCGTATCTGCGGATCCCCGCGCGGTCGCCGAGCGCCCGATCGAACGCCATCCCCAGCGTGAGACCGAGGTCTTCGATGGTGTGGTGGTAGTCGACTTCGAGATCGCCCTGCGCCCGGACTTCGAGATCGAAGAAGCCGTGGCGGGCGAACAGCGTCAGCATGTGGTCCATGAACGGGATCCCGGTGGCGATGTCGCCTTTGCCCGCGCCGTCGACATTCAGGCGGACGGTGATCTTCGTTTCGCCGGTCTGGCGGGTGACGTCAGCACATCTGGTCATGTTTTCACCTCCAAAAAGTTGTGATTGAAAAAAGCGTTTTTCTTACCGGGTCACCGTGCCGGGGGCTCCTCCTCGGGGGCGGGGCGGTACGGATAGGGTAGGTAGCCGAGCACCTCGTCTTCGGGGAGACCGCTCACCGCCTGTCCGATGGTCAGGACGTAGCGGAAACTGTCGCTGTTGACCGCGGCGGAAAAGAGCATCATCGAAACGAACTTCAAGGCGCGTCGCGCGTCCCAGAGTTCGAGTTCGTCGCTCCCGGGAGCGCGCACGACGCGCCAGTCGCGTTCCGGCAGCAGCAGCGAAGCGCCGTCGTACAGCGCGAATTCCTCGACGTGGCGGACGATGCGGACGCCCGCCGCCTCGGGGAGCAGCAGCTGCCCCAGCAGCACCCACAGCACCGCGGCGCCGATGCGGTCCGCGAGCGCGAGCCCGACGCAGTAGTTTTCGGGGCGCAGCGTGGTTTCGCGTTCGGCGACGATGCCGCATTTGCGGAAGTAAGCGGCGAGGTCGTTCAGGTTTCCCGTGTGCATCTTCCGTCCCTCCGCGACGAACGCCGCCGTGCGGGCGGCGATCTCGGGCAGGGGGTCGTTGTCGAACCACTGCAGATGCAGTTCCACCAGCACCCGGGCGACATCCGGGCGCGGCATCGCCAGCAGCCGCGAGAATTCGCGGCGGCGGCGGCGCATGGTCAGCGCCGATTCCAGCTGATGGACCCGGCGCCGCAACAGCGGATCGGGGGACTCCTGGAGTTCCGCGAGTTGGGCGGCGGCTTCGTCGCCCCGGTACAGGAGTTCCGCCATCGCCTCGACCGCGGTCGCCTCGTCCTCGTCGTCCAGCAGCGAGAGCAGGCTCGAAATGTCGGGCTTATTTGGCATTGCGCTCCGGGAATTTGCCGATCAACGCGTTGGAGGCGAGGTTTTTCACGTCGTCCGCGAAGTCGCCGCGCAGTATCCAGCGCAGGAAGCCGGGATCGTTCTGCGCGAGGTCGCGGAGCGTTCTCCCCGCGTGTTTGCCGAAGTTCACCACGAGTTCGTCGCCGCACCAGCGGAAGCGCCGCGCCCGGTCGTAGGCGTCGGGATCGCTCTGCTCGCAGTATGCGGCGAGTTCGTCGGCGTCGGCGGGCAGTTCGGGGTGCTTTTCCAACTGCCCCGCGATGACCTCCCACGTGGCGGCGGCGTCGGCGGCGGCGCCGTGGGCGCCCTCCAGTTCCTTGCCGCAAAAGAGTTTGTACGCGGCGGAAAGCGTACGCGGGTAGAGTTTGCAGAAGATGTTGTAGGCGTCGATGATCTTGCGGCCCTCGGTCTTGAACTCGATCCCGGCGCGGTGGAACTCCGCCTCAAGGATCGGGATGTCGAAGCCGGTGATGTTGTACCCCGCCAGATCGCAGCCGTCGAGGAAAGCGTAAAGTTTTTCCGCGATCTCCGCGAACGTCGGCGCGGTCGCCACGTCGGCGTCGCTGATGCCGTGGATGGCGGTCGCTCCGGCGGGGATCGGGATCTGCGGATTCAGCCGCCGTACGGTCTTGCGGACGCTGCCGTCGGGTTCGATGCGCTGGATCGCCAGTTCCACGATCCGGTCGCGCTGCGGCACGACGCCGGTGCTTTCGATGTCGAAGACGGCCAGCGGCCGCGTGAGTTCAAGTGTTCTGGGCATGGGAAAGTTCCTGTATGTGATTGATTATGTATGTTGTCGGTTTCCGGTGTTCCGATGGCGTAATATAACATGCAAAGCGTCAAAGTTCAACGCCGTTCACTTGTGTCGGCGGCGGAGCACCTTGGATATCCGTTCCATCGCCAGCTGCGACGAGAGCGAGGGGAAACTCCGCCGGATGTCTTCCAGCGTCCGGGCGGGGTGGTAGTCGGCGGCGGGGAAGAAGCGTTTGCCGAGGTCGCGCATCACCTGCCCCGGTCCCATGATCAGCATCCCGTCGCCGGCGTTGATCCGGGTGTTGCCGCGCGGCGAGAAGAAGCCGTTGTCGCGTCGGATCAGCAGGATCAGCGCCTCGGCGGGAAGCCCCAGTTCGGCGACGGTGACGCCGACGAACGGCGCGTCGGCGGGCACTTCGAACTCGAACATCTCCGAGTCGCCGCTCGAATCCGTCACCTCCAGTTCCAGCGGAGCGCGTTCGCGTTCGTCGGCGGGGCACGACAGCCCCAGTATCCGGGCGAGCGGCATCAGCGTGCTGCCCTGACACAGTATCGACGTGATGACCACGAAGAACACCTGATTGAAGATCGCCTGCGCGTGCGGAACGTTCGCCGCCAGCGGAAAGGTCGCCAGCATGATCGGCGCCGCGCCGCGCAGTCCCACCCACGATACGAAGATCCGCTCCCGCGCGGTGAACTCGCTGCCCGAGAGACACAGCCACACCGCCAGCGGCCGCGCCGCGAATAGCAGGATCCCCGACAGCAGCATCCCGGTCGCCAGCTGCAGCGGCTTGACGAGTTCCCCCGGCGAGACCATGAACCCCAGCGCCGTGAACAGAGACACCTGCATCAGCCACGAAATGCCGTCGTTGAACTGGGTCAGCGCCTTTTTGAAGTTGAAGCGGATGTTCCCCATCGTGATCCCGCAGACGTAGACCGCCATGAGTCCGTTGGCCTTCAGATAGGTCTCGGTCAGACCGAAGGTCAGCAGCACCGCCGCGATGCCGATCACGAAGTACAGCCCCTCGTACTCGAGGAGTTTGTAACGCGAGGCGGCGTTGTAGATCCACTGCGCGATGATCCCGAAGGCGAAGCCCATCAGCGCCCCCATGCAGAGCCCCCAGAGCACTCCGCCGGCGAGGTGCCAAAGCACCTCCCAAAAGGTCGGGGCGCCGCCGGAGGTCATGAGTTTCAGGATGATGGTGGTCAGCAGATAAGCGGCGGGATCGTTGCTGCCGGACTCCGCTTCGAGCAGCGGCTGGAGGCGCCCTTTCAGTCCCGAGTTGCGGTTGCGCAGCACCGCCATCACCGCCGCCGCGTCGGTGCTGGAGACCAGCGCGCCGAAGAGCAGACACCACGCGAATCCGAGGTCGAAGCCCGAGCCGCGCTGCAGAAAGTAACAGACCACGCCCGTCACCAGCGCGGTGACGACCACGCCCACGCTCGCCAGCAGCGAGGCGGGCAGCAGCACGCTCCGCACCGCCGAGAAACGGGTGTTGAGCCCCCCGGAGTAGAGGATGAAGCACATCGCCACCGTGCCGAGGGCGTTGACGCCGCCCGCGACGCTCCGCTCCGAGAACGCCGACAGCGGGACGAAGCCGAAGTGGGTAGCCGTCATGCCGATCGCCAGAAACGCCAGCAGGATCGGCATGTTCGCCTTGCTGGAGAGTTTGTTGGAGACCGCTCCGAGCAGCAGCAGCGCGCCGATCAGCGCAAGTATCGACGAGGTGGTCATACGGTTTTAATCGCCCATCAGTCCGCGGATGCCTTCGAAGACGATCTGCGAGGCGAGCGCCACGAGGTACATCCCGGTCAGCTTGCCGAGGATGCTCAACCCCTTTTCCTTGAGCACGAGTTCCAGCCGCCGCGCGAAGATCAGCAGCAGCCACATCAGCAGTCCCACCACCGAGATCGCCACGAGTTCGGCGACGCGCTGGGTCATGCCGCGAACGTTCGCGCCCATCAGCAGCAGTACACCGATGGTCGCCGGACCCACCGTGTAGGGGATCGCCATCGGCACCACCGCCATATCGCCGCTGCCGGCACACATCTTCGCTTTGGGGATGCCGCTGCCGCGCACGAGATCCAGACCGTTCAGGAAGAGCACCACTCCGGCGCCGACGCGGAAGGCGTTGAGCGTGATGCCCAGGAATCCGAAGATCGCCTGACCGAAGAGGTAGAAGAGGATGCAGATGATCCAGATCGCGAGCGAGATGCGCGTGGCGAAGCCGCGCTGCTCCCGCGCGCTCAGATCGCCGCTGCAGGAGAGGAACAGCGACAGCGTGCAGAACGGGCTGAGCAGCACGAACAGCCGGATGATCAGTCCGACGAAGTTGCCGGGAGAAAATTCCATCGTTCAGTATGCTCCGCCGCTCACTTGGCGGCCAGTTCCTTTTGCAGTTCGGCGTCGGCGGCGAGGATCTGCTCGCGCTGGCGCCGGCGGAAGTCGCGGAGTTTTTCCGCAAGTACCTTGTCCCCCAGTGCGAGGATGCCGATCGCGTACAGCGCCGCGTTCTTGCCGCCCGCTTTGCCCGCCGTCACCGCCGCCACCGGGACACCGGGCGGCATCTGCACCGTCGCCAGCAGCGAATCCGCCGCCCCGAACGGCGCCGACGGCACCGGGATCGCCACGATCGGCTTGGTGGTGTAGCTTGCCAGCACGCCGCCCAGATGCGCCGCCATGCCCGCCGCGCAGATCACCACCTGATACCTGTCGGTCGCTTCGACCTCCTTGGCGAAGGCCGCCGCCTCCTCGGGAGTGCGGTGCGCCGAGATCACCCGCGCGCAGTACTCCACTCCGAACGACTCCAAGGTATCCAGCGCGCCCCGAACCAGTTCGAGGTCGCTTTTGCTGCCCATCACCACTGCCACGCCCATAGTAAAAACTCCGGTGTTTCCGTTGTTGAAAAATTCGACCGATCCCCTGCGGAACCTGCGCTTAACATACATTGCCGGAAACGCTTTTTCAAGACATTTGCCGGGGTAACTTCGCAACGATTGTGGAAATAATCCGCGGCACATGTTATATTTATATGATTGTATACGTTTTTTCAACCATACACATACCGGAGAAGAGTGACGATCATGAGCAAGACCGAGGCATTGCCGCGCGCCTATGAACCCGCGGAAGTCGAAAAGAAATGGTACCCGATCTGGGAGGATTCCGGATATTTCCACGGCGGTGATTCGCCCGAAAAGCCCCCCTTCGCCATCGTGATCCCGCCGCCGAACGTGACGGGCATCCTGACCTTGGGGCATGTGCTCAACAACACGCTGCAGGACATCCTCTGCCGCCACGCCCGCATGACCGGGCACGACGTCTGCTGGTTCCCCGGCACCGACCACGCGGGGATCGCCACCGAGTCGCGGGTGGTCAAGTTCCTCAAGGAGAAGGAGGGCAAGACCCGCGACGAACTCGGGCGCGAGGAGTTCATCCGCCGCGTCTGGCAGTGGAAGGCGGAGTATGGCGGCAAGATCATCCGCCAGCTGCGCACCCTCGGCTGCTCCTGCGATTGGGAGCGCGAGCGCTTCACCATGGACGAGGGGCTCTCGGAGGCGGTCAAAAAGGTTTTCGTCGAACTCTACAACAAGGGCTACATCTACCGCGGCCAGCGCATGATCAACTGGTGCCCCGCCGCCAAGAGCGCGCTCTCGGACGAGGAGGTCATCTACCGCGACGTGCCCGGCAAATTCTACTACTTCCGCTATCCCCTCGCCGACGGTTCGGGGTTCCTGCGGATCGCGACCACCCGCCCCGAGACGATGTTCGGCGACACGGCGGTGGCGGTGCATCCCGAGGATCCGCGCTACCGCGACCTCATCGGCAAGATGGTGAAACTGCCCCTGACCGACCGCGAGATCCCGATCGTCGGCGATCAGCACGCCGATCCCGAAAAGGGTACCGGCTGCGTGAAGATCACTCCGGGACACGACCCCAACGACTTCATGGTCGGCCAGCGCCACCGCCTCGAGATCATCAACATCATGAACGTCGACGGCTCGCTCAACGACCGCTGCCCCGCCGAGTACGTCGGGCTGGACCGCTTCGCGGCGCGTGAACTCTGCGTGAAACGCATGGAGGAGGCCGGCCTGCTCGAAAAGATCGAGGACATCACCCACTCGGTCGGCTTCTCCGAACGCGGCGGTGTGCCGATCGAAACGCTGGTGAGCGCGCAGTGGTTCTGCCGGATGGGCGAACTCGCCAAGCCCGCGATCGAGGCGGTGAAGTCCGGCAAGATCAAGTTCTACCCGGAGCGCTGGAGCAAGACCTACTTCCACTGGATGGAGAACATCCAGGATTGGTGCATCTCGCGGCAGCTGTGGTGGGGCCACCGCATCCCCGCCTGGTACAACGACGAGACCGGCGAAGTCTACGTCGGCACCGAGGCACCGACCGCCCCCGGCAAGTGGCGGCAGGAGGAGGACGTGCTCGACACCTGGTTCAGCAGCTGGCTGTGGCCGTTCTCGATCATGGGCTGGCCCGAAAAGACCTCGGAACTCAAGCGCTTCTACCCGACCGACGACCTCGTGACGGGACCGGACATCATCTTCTTCTGGGTCGCGCGCATGATCATGGCGGGCGAGGAGTTCATGGGCGACATCCCGTTCCGCAACGTCTACTTCACGAGCATCATCCGCGACGACAAGGGGCGCAAACTCTCGAAGTCGCTCGGCAACTCGCCGGATCCGCTCGAAGTGATCGCCGAGTACGGCGCCGACGCGTTGCGCTTCTCGATCGTCTACATCGCCCCGGTGGGGATGGACATCCGCTACAGCAACGACAAGTGCGAGATCGGCCGCAACTTCGCGAACAAACTCTGGAACGCCTGCCGCTTCCGGCAGATGCAGGGCGACGTGACCGGTTACGCGCGCCAACTGCCCGCGGGCGAACTCTCCGCCGACGAGCGCTGGATGCTCGCCAAACTCGACGCGGCGGTCGCCACCATTGAGGACGAACTGAAGAAATTCCGCTTCCACACCGCCGCGCACGCGCTTTACGATCTGGTGTGGTCGGATTTCTGCGACTGGTTCGTCGAGGCGGAAAAGCGCCCGTTCCGCGCGGGCGGCGCCGACAAGGAGCGCGCACTCGCGGTGCTGGACTACACGCTCTTCACCATTTTGAAACTGCTGCATCCGTTCATGCCGTTCATCACCGAGGAACTGGCGCACCGCATGGGCTTCGTGGAGGAGGGCAAGACGCTGATGTACGAGGCGTTCCCGGTGCCGGGAGCGTGCGCCGTCGCGGACGACGGGACCATCGCGCGGGTCGAGGGCAAGTTCGAACTGGTGCGCGGCGGTCGGTTCCTGCGGTCGAGCTACAACATCGCGGACGGGAAGAAACTCAACTTCCATATCAAGGCGGGCTCGCCGGAGGATCTGGCGTTTTTGAACGGCGAACTGGAGTCGCTGAAACTGCTGCTGAACGCGGAGAACATCGAACTCTCGCTCGACGCCTTCGACTCCGCGAAACTCGGGGCGGCGCCGAAGCGCGTCTGCCGGATCGGGGTGGTCAGCCTGCCGCTCGCGGGACTGATCGACGTCGCCGCCGAAAAGGCGAAGCTCGAAAAGCAGTTGAAGGAGCTGAACGGCTGGATCCGCGGCACCGAGGCGAAACTTGCGAACGAGAAGTTCCTGAACGGTGCGCCGCCGCAGGTGGTGGCGGACGCCAAGAGCAAACTCGCGGAACTCGTCGAGCGCCGCGAGCGCACGACGGAACTCCTGAACGACCTCGGCTGATCCCGAAACGCGGAGCGTCAGCGCGCGCACCGATGTCGGTGCCACGCCGGCGCGTCTGCAAGCTGCCGTTGCGCGAATGAACGCCCCGAACGGACTTGAACGGACTTGAACGGACTTGAACGGAGTGAGGTGGCTGGAGCCCGCGCACTGATGCTTGACCCACGCTGACGCGGGAAACTACCGCTTGCGGTAATTCAACCTGCAAACCAGCGTTTGTAATGTTCCCCGCCCGGCCGAAGGCTGGCGGCTGACCCCGCCTGCGCTCGCCGCAGCGGTTATTTCGCCGCCGCCCCCAAACTCCGCAAACACCAGTGTGCGACTGCCCACAACGTACACACCGACGGGGAAGCGAACGTTGAGCAACGGGTAACGTGACCCATAGCAAAGACCCGATCCTTGATTCGGCGGAAAAGCCGGGTCAAGGTCGAGGGATTTGCGGTGGTCGAGGCGACACCCGAGCGCGGCGGGATCCCGGTAACCTTTGCCGACAGAGGGGGACGCTTCCCGGCGTTGCTGATAAGCAAAAGCCCGGGAACGTCAACCCCTTTCCGCGTCAGCCATTTAAAGTAGCGGAAAAATGCGACAGCATTTTTCTCGGGTTGCAAGGTGAAAACCTTGCCGAGGGGCGTGGGGGCGAGGAGCCCCCACATCTCCAAGCCGCCAACGCCGATTACGTTGACGGGGGTGGAAGCCGAGCGTGAAATGAAGACAAAAAAAATGGTACACCCGGCGCGATTCGAACGCGCGACCTTCTACTCCGGAGGCAGACGCTCTATCCAACTGAGCTACGGGTGCCCATGATAATATGATTTAATATATTCCCTCGGCGGGTCATTTTCAAGGAACGGCGGATAAAAATCGCGGTACATTTTCCGGGTAAAATTTTCCGGTGGGGGGTTGATTTGCCGCCGCCGGTGGATTATGGTGCATAGCGAAGGTGGTGCGCGAAGGGCGCGACCGCGAAAAATCCGAGGAAAGGGCAATGAAGCGTTACATGTTCGGCGGATGGCTGGCGGGGGTATCAATGATGCTGTTCGGGTGTGCGAAGTCGACGGCCGATCTGCCGGCGGTGCGCGGATTCGAGCCGCGGCGTTACCTGGGCGAGTGGTACGAGATCGCGCGTCTGCCGCACCGCTTCGAGCGCGGACTGGACTTCGTTCGCGCGCAGTACAGTTTGAATCCGGACGGTTCGATCCGGGTTGTGAACTCGGGGGTTCGTGACGGGAAGCCCCGGTCGATCGAGGGGCGGGCGAGGTTGAAAGCGCCGGAACAAGTTCCGCTTGCGGGCGAATTGGAGGTATCGTTTTTCCGCCCCTTTTACAGCGACTACCGGATCATCGAACTTGACCCCGGCTACCGCTACGCGGTCGTGACGGGGGCGGACCGGGATTATCTGTGGATACTTGCGCGCGAGCCGCAACTGGACGGATCGCAATTGGAGCGTCTGCTCGAGCGGGCGAAAAGCCGGGGCTTCGCGGTGGAGAAGTTGGAGTTTCCGCGCCAGCGCGGCGTCACGGGCGGCGCGGGGGGAGCGAACGCCACACGAGCCGCCGCTCCGCATCGCGGAGAGTGAGCGTTTCCGCGCCCTCCGGCGAGCGTTCCAGCGCGAGTTTGAGCGAAGCGGCGGCGGCGATCCGGAATCCCGCCACCCGGGCAGCGTCGCGGGCGATGGCGGAACACCGCTCGTCGGGACCGGGATCGAGCGCCCGCACCCCCGCCTGCAGCGAGTAAGCGATCAGCTGGGTCACAAGGTGGTTGTGGCGCGCGAGTTCCGTCTCCGCGACGGCGGAGTTGTCCGCGAGGTTCCCCGCGGGCGGTTCGCCGCCGGGCAGCGTGTCGCAGCCGCAGAGAGGCGGCAGCAACAGCAGCAGCGCCAGCAACGCTCCGGGGCCGCGGCGGGGGCGTTTCATTTGCCCGACCGCCGCGTGGGATAGGTCATCACCGTTTCGCCGGGGCCGACCTGGCTGTACTTTTCCCGGGCGACCTTTTCGACGGCGGCGGGGGAGTTGCGCAGTTCGTTGACTTCGCGCAGGCGTTCGTCGCGTTCGCCTTTGAGCGCCTCCAGATCGCGTTCGAGTTTCAGCGACTCCTGCTTTTTCGCCCGGTAGTCCCGATAGGACGGCAGCAGCAGCAGTATCGCCGCGCCCGCCAGCAGCAGCAGCAGGAAGAAAGTCAGCAGATAACCGAAGTCGTACGGGTGTTTTTTGTTTTCCCGCGGCATCTTTCGCGTCGCCTCCTCAATTCGCGTTGGGCTGGAGCGTCAGCAGGAACTCGATGTTGGTCTTGACCTTCTTGAGGCGTCCGAGCAGGAGTTCCATCGCCTCGACGGGAGGCACGCCGCTGATCGCCTTGCGCAGCATCCACACCTTGTTGAGTTCGTCGGGGTGGAGCAGCAGTTCCTCCTTGCGGGTGCCGGACTTCTCGATGTTGATCGCCGGGTAGATACGCCGGTCGGAGACGTTGCGGTCGAGGTGCAGTTCCATGTTGCCGGTGCCTTTGAACTCCTCGAAGATCACGTCGTCCATGCGGCTGCCGGTGTCGATCAGCGCGGTGGCGATGATGGTCAGACTGCCGTGGTTCTCGATGTTGCGCGCCGCACCGAAGAAGCGCTTGGGCTTGTGGAGCGCGGCGGCGTCGACACCGCCGGTGAGGATCTTGCCGCTGTGGGGCTGCAGCGTGTTGTAGGCGCGGGCGAGCCGGGTGATGCTGTCGAGCAGGATCACCACGTCGCCGCCGTATTCGACCATGCGTTTCGCCTTTTCGATGACCATTTCGGCGACCTGGGCGTGGCGTTCGGGGGGTTCGTCGAAGGTGGAACTCACGACTTCGCAGTCGATGCTGCGTTTCATGTCGGTGACTTCCTCGGGGCGCTCGTCGATCAGCAGTATGATCAGCGTGACCTCGGGATTGTTGGCGCGGATGCTCTTGGCGATCTTCTGCAGCAGCACGGTCTTGCCGGTGCGCGGCGGCGCGACGATCAGGCCGCGCTGGCCCTTGCCGATCGGCGTCACCAGATCGACGACGCGCGTCGAATAGTCGGCGGGGTCGCGTTCGAGCACCAGCCGCGAGGTCGGGAAGTAGGGTTCGAGACTGTTGAAGGGGATGATGTCCTTTTTGCGTTCGGGGGCGCCGTTGTTGATGCTCTCGACCTTGAGCATGGCGAAGAAGCGCTCCTTTTCGCGGGGGGTGCGGATCTGCCCGGTCACGAAGTCGCCGGTCTTGAGCGCGAAGCGCTTGATCTGCGACGGGCTCAGATAGATATCCTCGGAGCACGGCAGATAGCTGTAACTCGGCGACCGCAGGAAACCGAAGCCGTCGGGCAGGACTTCCAGATAGCCGCTGCCGTACATGAGCCCGCTCTTTTCGGCGTTGGCGCGGAGGATCTCGAAGATCAGCGTGGACTTTTCCAGCGCGCCGATGCCTTCGATACCGAGTTCCGCCCCCATCTGGGCGAGTTCGACCATCGACTTTTCCTGAAGTTCCGAGATGTTGAGGCTCGGCGCCACCTGATCGCGCTGCTGCGCGGGATGGCGGTTTTCGCCGTTGCCGTTGTTGTTGTTGCCGTTGTTGTGATTGTGGTTGCGGCGTTCGCGGGGCGGTTGCTGCTGTTGCTGCTGTTGCAGCTGCTGCTGCGGCGGCGGCACCGGAGCACCTTCAGCGGCGACCGGAGCGGCGGCGGGTTCCGTCGGGGCCGCCGGAGCCGTCGGGGCCGCCGGGGCCGCGAGCGGCAGCTGCTCCTGCACCGCCGGAGCGGCGGCGGGCGGCTGCTCCGGGAGCGGATGCTTGCGCGGCCGACCGCGCGGACGGCGCGGCGGCGTCGCCGGAGCGTCATCCTTGACGTTGCCGATCAGATTGCCATACCCGCCGCGATCGGCGCGTTCGTTATCTTCGTCGTAGTTGAACATATTTTCGGTTCCTTTCGTATCTGATGAATTTCTGTCTTGTCTTATCGATCCCCGCCGTCACCGCCGTTCCGGGGACAGGTGGTTCAGGAATTCCCGAAACTGCTCCTCCAGCATCCCGGCGGCCCCGGAGTTGATCAGCGCGTAATCGGCACGTTCCAGTTTGACGTCCGCCGCCAGCTGCCGCGCCTCGCGCCGCCGGATCTCGGCGTCGTCGAAGTGGCGGAATTTCCGCAGCCGCTCGTGACGCAGCGCCGCCGGAGCCCAAACCGCCAGCACTGCGTCGAAGCGCTTTTCCATGGCGTTTTCGTAGAGCAGCGGCACTTCAACCGCCGCATCGACGCCGTCCCGCCGCGCCGCCGCCGCGAAGTCGTCCAGCGCCTGCTCCAGACGCGGGTAGATCAGCGCGGTCAAACGCCGCAGTTCCTCCGGCTGCCGGAAGACCACCGCCGCGATCTTCGCGCGGTCGAAGGCTCCGCCGGTGAAAAACGCTTCGCCCCAGCGCTCCCGGCAGGCGGCGGCAAATTCGCCGGCCGGATCGTCGTAGAGACTGCGGCAGATGGCATCGGCATCGGCGGTGCGCCACGCCGCGGCGACGAATAATTCGAGTACGGTGCTTTTTCCGCACCCGATGGGACCGGTCACGCCGAGTATCAATGGAAAAACTCCACAATTGCTCCGCCGGGCTGCCGTCAGTTGCGGGCGGCGGATAAATTGGTATCAATGCCCATCCACAGCGATGGATCCAAGGGGGACAAATACCGGAATTGAACAAAAAACCTACACCGCAATGTGCGGCTTACCCATAATTTAACCGGAGTTGCGCGCTTTGTCAAGCGCCGGCGGAAAAAAAAGCCGTCTTTCAGTGTTTGAGCTGACGCTCGAGCTGCGAGATCGCCCGGCGCAGCGCATCGTTGTCCCGACAGAGCAGCGGCACTTGTTTTTCCGCATGCAGCACCGTCGCGTGGTTGCGCCCGAAAGCCGCGCCGACTTCGGTCGACGAACGCCCGGTGAGGCGGCGGCTCAAATACATCGCGATCATCCGCGGCTCCGCGATGTTGCGCAACCGCTTCTTGCCGAGCAGATCCGCAATGCTGACGCTGAACTGATCCGCCACCGCCCGCTGGACGCTCTCGATGGAGACGAAACGCGACGCCGACTCCTGCATCAACTGGGCGTGGAGCAGTTCCTCCGCCAGCGTGATGGTCAGACTGCCGCCGTTCAGCGACGAGTACGTCGCCAGCCGGTAGTACGCGGCTTTGAGCCGCCGCACACTGGACGAGATGTTCTCGGCGAGAAATTCGAGGAATTCGTCCGCCAGCGGGTTCTGGGTCAGCATCTTGCTCTGCCACAGCCGCAGCATCGCCAGCCGCGCCTCGAACTCGGGCATGCCGACCTCCGAGATCATCCCCGACTCGAAGCGTGTGCTCAGGCGCTTGTCGATGTCGCTGATCTCGCACGGCTGGCGGTCGCTGGTCAGGATGATCTGCTTGTGCTGGCGGTAAAGCGTGTTGAAGAGGTTGAAGAACTCCTCCTGCATCTGGTGCTTCTGCGCGAGGCGGTGCACATCGTCGACCAGCAGCACGTCCACGTCGCGCACCGAGGAACGGAACGCCGACAGACTCCGCTTCTGCATCAGCAGGTCGTAAAAGTCGTTCAGAAGTTCGTCGCAGGTGGTGTCGCGGATCACCAGCCGGGGATTGCGGCGGCGCAGTTCCCGCGCGACCGCCTGCAGCAGATGCGTCTTGCCGACGCCGTTGGTACCGTAGAGGAACAGCGGATTGTACAGCCCCGGCTCCTCGGCGGTCGCCAGCGCGGCGGCGAAAGCGTGGCGGTTCTCCTCGCCGACGATGAAGTTATCGAAGGTGTATTCGTTGGCGTCCGCCGAAAGCCGCGGACGCGCCGGGAGCGCCGGCGCCGCCGGTTCGGCTTTCGGTTTCTCCGGGGGCTCCTGACGGTGACCGGGCTCCAGCTCGATCGAGAAACTTTCGCCGTCGATGTCGGCGAGGGATTCCTCGAAGAGATCCTGATAGTGGTCGCTCAGGAAGCGGCAGAGGAAGTCGTTGTCGACCCCGACGATGATTTTCCCGCCCTCGAGCCGCAACGGCACCATGCGCGAGACCCAGTTGTCGTAAAGAGTCTCGCTCTGCGCCCGCAGTCGTTCGACCGCCACCGCCCAAATCCGTATTGTCTTGTCTTCGCCCGTTTCCATCTCGATCCCGGAACTGTCCCGATCGCGCCCCCCGCGGGGAGGACGCCGCATCATTGCCGATCCCGCCTGTCAAAATCTTCCCGCGCCGGGCGCGGCGCACAAAAAAAACGCCCGCCATCGCGAAATGGCCGATACCAGTTCGCAACTGCCCGTCGCGGATCATCCTGTATAATATATAATATGCTGTGCCATGCGTCGCTTGTCAACCGGGGCGCCCCCCAAAATCGCGCGCCCCCGCCGCCGCCGGAGCGCCGGACGTAACCAAGTTATTAACAAGCCGAAGCAAGTCACGGTAAGTTGCAATAACTTACAAGTTTTTTTGCCGTTTCGGGGCCATTTTGACGCCCCGCAAAGGCACCTCTGCCGTAAATCGCTCAAAACACGCTTGAAAACCGTATTTTAAGTTCAAAAACGCCCGTTTCGCCCTCCCGCGGCACCTCGAAAATAACGGCGATCGAAACCCGATTTGCGCCTTTATTGCTCGATGTTCCGCATTTACGACGAAAAAGCCCGTTTTACGCAGATATTATTGACAAGTTATTAACAACCCCGCCGGCCTTTGCCCGCGGCGCAACACTATACAATTTAGCGTGTGAATGGAAGTAAAGCAAATCCGAACCGCAGAAAAATTCAGGAAAAATTTTTCCGAAATTTCCCGACCCGGACTTGAAAAATCGCGTTCCCCCTATCCGACGGCGGCGAGATGCCGCGCCAGACCGGACAGCGCGGGACGCATCAGTGTCAGGATCCGGCGGTAGACGTCGGCGCTTTCGCCGTAGGGATCGGGCACCGAAGCGCCGCTCCCCGCAAATTCGAGCAGCATCCGGATCGGCGCCCGGCACTCGGGAAACGCCGCCGCCACCGCCGCGCGGTGCGACGCCGCCATCACGACGACGAGATCCGACTCGGCCAGCAGGGCGCCGTCGAGCCGCCGGGAGCGGAAATCCCCGGCGGCGATGCCGAGATCCGCCAGCGCCTCCCGCGCGGCGGCCGCGATCGGCACACCCGGGATGGCGCACACCCCCGCGCTGACGGAGGTGATGTCCCCGCGCCCCGCGCGGCGGCAGAGGTCGTTGAAGTACAACTCCGCCATCGGACTGCGGCAGGTGTTGCCGCTGCAGACGAACAGCACCCGCGTCACAATGTCCCCTCCCCGGCGGGGATCCGCCAGAAGGTGTAGCCCGCCGGAGCCTCGAAGCCGAGGGCGCGGTAAAACGCCTCGGTGCCGGGAGCGCCGACGAGAGCGAGCCAATCCACGCCGCGACGGCGCAACTCCTGCGCGAGCGCGCGGACGATCGCGCCGCCGATCCCCCGGCGGCGGAACTCCGGAGCGACGACCACATCCTGGATGTAGGCATCCGAGACCCCGTCGCCGAGGGCGCGCCCCATCCCGGCGAGCCGTTCCCCCGCAAACGCGGCGCAGACCGCGCAGGAGTTGGCGAGCGCCGCGCCGAGGAAGTCGCAGCTCTCCGCTTCGCCGACCCACCCCGCCAGACGGTACAGCCGCGCCGCCTCCCGAAGAAATCCGGGGGAAAATTCGGTCATAATCCGGTATTGCATATTCATCTCGAGTGCTTCAACTTTTCCAGCGCCAGACGCCGGTTGTTCAGATACGCCTCGCGCGCGTCGCCCGCGGCGGCGAGTTCCGCCGCGCGCGAAAAACACTCCGCCGCGCGCCCCCAGCGGGCTTCGCGCAGGGCGAGCATCCCGGCGAGGTTCCAGACCTTGGCGTCGCCGGGAGCGTGCCGCAACGCCGCCGCGACCTCGGCGGCGCAGGACGCCCCGGAGACGAAACGAAAGCGCGCATAGTTGTAATTAAGTTCCGGCTGCCGCGGGTCCAGCGCCAGCGCCCGCCGGTAGTGCGCTTCCGCCGCCGGAGCGTCGCCGCGCTGCGCGGCGAGGTTGCCGAGGTTCATCCACGGCGTCGCCAGTTCCGGTTCGAGCCCCGCCGCCAGTTGGTAGTGTTTCGCGGCGGCGGCGACATCGCCGGTCGCCTCGGCGGCGGTGCCGCGCATCAGCGCGCAATGCGTGGGATCGGGACAAACGAAACAGCGCATGGAGTAGGCGGCCAGTTCGTCCGCAAAGCGCCAGCGGCCGTTCCGCAGCGCAGCCTCGGCATAAAGTTCGGCGGCCTCCTCGCGCATCTTGCCGTAGTTCGTGATCGTGAACAGGGCGCACCCCAACACCGCGAGCGGGGAAAGGAACCACCAGCGCCGCCACTTCCAGCGGCAGCCGCCCACGGCGGCGAAGAGCATAACCGGCGCAAGCATCAGCAGCCGGTAGCGGCCGCTCGTCACGGTGACGATCTGGGCGGCGTACAGGGCGAAAAAGAGCAGCAGCCAATGGAGGAAACTCCATTCGCGCTCCCGGAAGATCCGCCACAATCCGAACGCCGCCAGCAGAAACAGCGCCGGAGTCAGCAGTCGGCCGAAAAAGACGCAGGTCGTGGCGCACAAGAGCGGCGGGATGTCGGCGCCGGAGGGGTACTCCGAGGGCGACGCGACGCGGATCGCCTTCTTGACCCACAGCACGATCCCGCGCCCCGGATGGCGGCGCCAGAAATCTCCGGCGCGCTCCAGAAACACCGCGTCTTTGGAGATCCCGCGACGCGCCGCTTCGGCGGCGACTTCGCGGTGCAGCGCCCGCCACTTCACCCCCGGACGCAAGTAACAGCGGCCGTCGGCCGCGGGATTGTTGCCGAGGTAGAGGTTGAAGCCGCCGTTCGCCTGAATGCCGCAGATCCGCCCGTAGCGGACGCTCTGCGCGGCGCACCAGACGCCGACGGTCAGCACCGCCGCGGCAGCGAGCAGCGCCCCCGCGCGACGGCGGCGGATCAGCATCAGCACCGCCTCGGCGGCGGTGAACGGGAGCGTCAGCGGATGGGTCAGGTTCATGATCCCGAGCAGTACGCCCGCTCCCGCCGCGCCGAGCGCCCGCCGCCGCCGGGAGTTTCCGGCATCCGCCAGGTGCAGACACCAGAAGCACGCCGCCGCATCGGGCAGCAGCAGCGATTCGGAGACGAGTTCCGCCTGATAGTAGACGGGCACGGGCAGCAGCATCGCCAGACCGAGGAAGGTCAGCCGCACCTCCCGCCGCACGCCCTGACACGCGAGCAGCCGATACAGCGCCAGCCACGCGGCCAAGTTCAGCAGCAGCTGCGCGAGCCGCACCAGCGGGATCGAGTCGCCGCCGAGTTTCAGCAGCAGCGCCAGAAACGCGCTGTAGACGGGGGCGTGGATATCCGGCGCGGCGGGGAACCACTCCCCGGCGAGCAGTCCGCGTGCGCGGGCGTAGTATTCGGTGATGTCCGCGCCGAGCGGCAGGTCGAAGAGCGGCGAGCCCGCGAAGTCCCACAAGTACCATGCCCGCAGCCCCAGACCGGCGAGGAGCAGCAGCCAGACCGCCAGCCGCTCGACGAGTTCGCCGCGGACCTCCGGTGCGGGAAGTTTTTCGGGGGTTCGGTCAGCGCGGGGGGAAGTCGAATTCATATTCCAGCAGCCCCCCGATCCGCTCCAGCGCCCGTTCCTCATCCGCGCCCTCGACCCGCAGCAGCGCCTCCGCCCCGCAGGCCAGCCCCAGCGAGATCAGCGCCAGCATGCTGTCCAGCGGCGTTTCCCCCTCGGCGGTCACGATCGAAAAGCGGTGGTCCGGGAACTCTTGCTGGATGGTATTCAGGATCACCCCCGACGGGCGGCAGTGGATCCCCGCCCGGTTGCGGACCTTGAACAAACGCTCCTGCATCTTCGGTGCGCTCTCCCCGGTTCGCCGTCACCGCGCGGCGGGAACGGGCTTTTCCACGGGTTCGTGTTCGGGGTTCATCACCGGAGCGCCGTCCTTGCGTTTGAGCCGGTAGTCGATGTAGAAATCGTTGCCCCAGCCGACCAGTTTGCCGTCCTCGAAGACCAGCGGCATGCACTCCTCCTCGGTGATGAGTCCGTCGCCCCAGACCATGTCGATGTAGTAGTACCAGAGGTCCGGCTTGCAGAAACTTTCGTCGCGGATCGGTTCGCCCATGATCTCCAGCACTTCGCCCTTGGTCATGCCGACCCGCAGTTTGCGGGAGTTTTCCACGTTATACCGGACTGCCCCCCACGGGGTCCACGTCCACATCCGGGCGCCGCAGCCGGCACAAATCAGCAACAGCGCCGCCGCGGTTCCGGCGGTCCAAAAGCGCTTTTTCATCCGAAGATCCGTCATGTTCCGTAACAATCCTTATGTTCCGACGCGACATAACTTAACCCGTCGCCGGGGAAAAATCAAGGAAAAATCACAGCGAGATGCCCTTGAGTTTCTGATAGAGGTTGACCGCGAAGCCGTCGGTCATCGCGGAGATGTAGTCGAGCACCCGCAGCAGCAGCAGATAACCGTCGGAACCTTCGGCGGGTCCGGCGGCGGCGAGCACCGATTCGGGCAGCAGCGCCGCGAGGCGGCGGCTGCGGCTGGAGGCGCGCGCCCCGCCGCGACGTTCGCGCGCCAGCTCGTCGACGCACGGCACGAAGATGTCGAGCATCCCCGACACCATCTCGAACCCGGCGGCGACCACTTCGGCGACGTGCGGATGGTTGTAGATGCTCTCCTCGCTGCGGCGGCGGATCCGGTCGAGCAGCGCCCCGGCCGGGATCCCGGATAAGAGCGGCGTCGCCCAAGTGCCGTTCAAGATCTCGTCGTGGTGGCGGACGAACTCCTCGACCGTCTGGCGGACGAGTTCGCCGATCACCTTGGCGCGCAGGAACTCCGCGCGGCGCTGCGGGGTGCGCACCGTCTCCAGTTCGACCCGCGCGGCGGGGGAGTCGAGCAGCGTGAGAAAGGTCTCCTCGAGTTCGGAGGTGGGGATCAGCCCCAGCCGCCTCCCGTCCTCGAAGTCGACGATCAGATAGGTGATGTCATCCGCCGCCTCGACCAGATACGACAGCGGATGGCGCACCCACTGCTCGCGCGTCGCCCGGATCAGTCCGCAATGCTCCGCCACCTCGGAGAACAGCGACCGTTCCGCCTGAAAAAATCCGAACTTTTTGAACGCCGAACGCGACGACCCCGGATACTTCGCCAGCGCCCCGAGCGTCGCGCAGGTCAGCTGCATCCCGCCCCGGCGGTCGGGCATCTCCAGCGCCGACAGCACCCGGAATCCCTGCGCGTTGCCCTCGTAGCGGGCGATGTCGGAAAACTCCGCCGCGCTCAGCCGGTCGTGGAACGCCGCCGCCGTCGCCGAGGTGGTGAACCAGTAGCGGATCGCCTCCTCGCCCGCGTGCCCGAGCGGCGGATTCCCGATGTCGTGCGCCAGACACGCCGCGGCGACCACCGCCCCGACGTCGCTCGGCCGCACGTCGCCCAGATCGAAGTTGTCGCAGATGAACACCCCCGCCGCACTGCCGAGCGAACGCCCGACCGAACTCGTCTCGATGCTGTGCGTCAGCCGGGTGCGCACATAATCGGTTTTGACCAGCGGGAAGACCTGAGTCTTATCCTGCAGCCGCCGGAAACTCCCCGAAAAGACCACCCGGTCGAAATCCCGCTGGAACGGCGACCGCCGCAGGGTGATCCGTCCCGGCTCGTCCGACCCGACCCGGTCGGGGGTCATCAGCATCCGCCAACGCGCATCCGACATTCCGGCACCTCCTTCATGAAAAACGGTTCCGCCATCACAACTCGCAGGTCTTGCGCACCACGACCCCGATCCAGACCAGCTGCCGCGCCGTGACGCACCAGCTGCGCCCGGAGGGATTGTCGCTCGTGAGGTCGAACTTGCCGCCGCGGCGCGAAAAACGCTTGCAGACCACCGCCCCCGCCGCGTCCGCGTCACCGGAAAGTTTGGCGACGACGATCTTGTGCTGCGGGATCTCCTCCGGCGACGCGGCCGGCTCGACGAAGAGGATGTCGCCGTCGTTGATCGTCGGCTCCATCGACACCCCGTACACCCGGAACGCCTGCGTGTCGCGCCGCGTCCCCACCGGCGCCGGGACCGTTTCGGTCGTCTCGGGATCCCACGCGGCGTAGACCGGCTTGTCGCACCCCGACAACTGCTCCAGATGCCCCGCGGCGTTCGCCCAGTCGACCACCGGTATCGGACGCACCAGCAGCGCGCCGCCGTTCCGGTAGATGCCGGGAGGCGCCAGAAGTTCGCGCTCGGAGGGGTTCAGCGGCGCCTCGTCGGGGTTGATCTCCAGCGCGTCGAAGATCGCCGACAGCACATCCGGGAAGAAGTTGAGTTTGCCCGACAGCAGCCGTTCGATGCTGCTGGTGCTGTCATAGCCGATGCACCGCCGCAGATCGTCCGCCGAGCGCAGTCCCCGGCGCATCATCGCATCCTTGATGCACTCGCGCAGCGCGGGGGTATTGGCGACCGTGGACAGCGCCCCGCCCCGCCGGGGAGGCTCCTCCGCCGGATCCAGAAACGGCGCCAGTTTGCTCCAGTTGTCGTCGCCGATCGAACGCACCCTGCCGTTCATATAGCGCGAAATGTTGGCGGCGTCGACCCGGCAGAGCCGCGCGAACACCCCCGCGCCTCCCGCCTGGTCGATCGCCCGCCGCAGCGATCTCTGTATCTCCGCAGTCAGTTTCATCTTGCCATCTTCCACCCAAAAATAATTCCGCAGGTCCCGGCGAGGCCGGAACACCGGAGTTGATCCACCTCGTATACAATATGTCTGTTCCCGGTACTTTACAAGTGCAAAAAACACACGTTTTACTTGAATTTATGGTCTTTCAGGGATATAGTTTAAATATGTATAATGATTTTATCCGGCTTCATCATAAATGACGAGGTGACCATGCAAAACAAGACCATGCCCGCCGGTTTCACCTGCCTGCGGCTGCTGATGAACAATTTGCACCGCGACGTCAATTTCGACGCCATGCTCAGCGACGAATTGTTCAACGCCTACGCGGGTGACGACTGCGCCGCCCTGGTCGAACTGGCGCGCAAACTCCAGCTCGACCCCGCGGCGCACCGCGACGTGATGACCGCGCTCGACACCTATCACGGTCAGGCGCTGCTCAAACTCAAGAACGGCAACTGGATCATCCTGCTCAGCACCGCCCAGTTCAAGAACTCCGACCGGGTCACGATCTGCGACCCCGGCACCGCCGAAGGGCGGGCCATCAACGTGCCCAAGGCGCAGATCGTCGAGCGCGCGGGCGACGCGGTGATCTGCTTCGGCAACCTGCAGGATGTGGACATCCGCACCCAGACCGGGCTGTTCTGCCTCTGCTCGGTGGCGCGCCACCACGGGATCGACATGAATCTGCGCCGCGTGATGCACGACTACTCGGTCGGCGAGGAGGAGCCGCCGCGCCGACTGCTCCACGAGATCGCCGGCGACTACAAGGTGCGCTCCGCCGACCGCAAGCTCAAGTGGGAAAAACTCATCAAACTCGGGCAGGGCTTCCCCGCCATCGCCCAGAAGACGAACGGCCGCTATGTGGTGCTCTGCGGCTACCGGCCGCCTCAGGCGCAGCCCCCGGCCGCCGCCCCGGCGGAGGGCGGGGCGGAAACTCCAGCCGCCCCCGCTCCGGATGCGGGCGAACTCGCCGTCCTCGACCCCGAGCGCCCGCCCGAGGGAAACTCCCCCTTCTCGTTCTGGAAGCGCGAGGAGTTCGAGCGCGAAGTCCCGGGCAAGGTGATGCTGCTCAAACGCACCTACAAACTCAGCGACGAAAACCAGCCGTTCGGGTTGCGCTGGTTCATCCCGGAGTTCTTCAAACTGCGCGGGATCTTCGCCCAGATCGCCCTGATGGTGGTGGCGCTGACGCTCGTCTCGCTGGCGGTGCCGCTGTTCTTCCAGATCATCGTCGACAAGGTGCTGGCGAACTATTCGTTCAACACGCTGAACGTGCTCGGGATCGCGGTGATCATCGCGATCCTCTACAACGGTTTCCTCGAATACCTGCGGAGTTACTTCCTGCTCTTCGCCACCAACAAGATCGACATCTCGACCGCCACCAAGACCTTCCGGCACCTGATGAAACTGCCGATCGACTTCTTCGAGCGCATACCCTCGGGCGTGCTGCTCAAGCACATGCAGCAGACGGAAAAGATCCGGGGCTTCCTCTCCGGCAACCTCTTCTTCACGCTGCTCGACCTCTGCTCGCTGGTGCTCTTCATCCCGTTCCTGATGCTGTACAGCATGACGCTCACCGGAGTGGTCATCGCCTTCTCGGTGGTGATGGCGCTCGTCATCGCGGCGCTGATCAAGCCGTTCCAGCGGCGGCTCAACGAGTTGTATCAGGCCGAAGGCAAGCGCCAGAGCATGCTCGTCGAATCGATCCACGGCATCCGCACCGTCAAGTCGCTCGCGCTCGAACCCGTCGAGGAGAAGCGCTGGAACGACTCCACCGCCTACGCGATCAAAGCCTACTTCCGGGTCGGCAAGATCTCCATGACCGCCAGCAGCATCTGCAAGGTGCTCGAGTTTTCGATGAACATCGCCGTCATCTGGATCGGCGCGCTGCTCGTCTTCGCCAACCGCCTCTCGGTCGGCGAACTCATCGCGTTCCAGATGCTCGCCGGGCGCGTCACCGGACCGTTGGTCAAGATCGTCGGACTCATCCACGAGTACCAGCAGATCGCCATCTCGGTCCAGATGCTCGGCGTCGTGATGAACACCCCGACCGAACCCGAGGGCGGCGGCGTCCGCAATCCGCTGCGCGGCGACATCGCCTTCGAGAACGTGACGTTCCAGTACCGTCCCAATCTGCCGACGGTGCTGAAGAACATCTCGATCAACGTCCCCGTCGGCAGCACGCTGGGCATCGTCGGGCGCTCCGGATCGGGCAAGACCACGCTGACCAAACTGCTGCAGGGGCTGTACTCCGTCCAGCGCGGACTGATCAAGATCGACGGGATCGACCTCCGCGAGATCGACCGTTCGCACCTGCGCAGCAGCATCGGCGTCGTGCTGCAGGACAACTACTTCTTCTCCGGCAGCGTAAGAGACAACATCAGCCAGACCAAACGCAGCGCCACGCTGGAGGAGATCATCTACGTCTCCAAACTCGCCGGAGCCGACGAGTTCATCCAGAAGATGCCCCGCGGCTACGACACCATGCTCGAAGAAAATGCCAGCAACCTCTCCGGCGGTCAGCGCCAGCGGCTCGCCATCGCGCGCGCCCTGCTCAACAACCCGCCGATCCTGATCTTCGACGAGGCCACCAGCGCTCTCGACCCCGAGAGCGAATTCGTGATCCAGAAGAACCTCAAGTCGATCGCCCGCGGACGCACCGTGCTGATCATCTCGCACCGACTGAGCATCGTCAGCCGCGCCGACAACATCATCGTGCTCGACAACGGCGAACTCTCCGCGAGCGGCACCCACGATCAACTCATGGCGCAGCCGGGCATCTATCAGGAATTCTGGCGCCAGCAAATGGAAAGGATAAACCCCGATGAAATCTGACCATCCCACGCCGCAGGAAGTCGTCGACTTCCAGCCCGACGCGATACAGATCCGCGATGAAAAACTGCCGCGGTGGGCGCGGCTGAGCGTCCTGTCGATGCTGCTGATCTTCGTGGTCGCCCTGCTCTGGGCGTGCCTCGCCAAGGTCGACGTGATCGTGCAGGCCCCCGGCAAGATCGTCTCGGACAAGCAGATCATCGCCCTCAAACCGGTCGATACCCAGATCATCGAAAAGGTCCACGTCAAGATCGGCGACATCGTCAAAAAGGGCGACGTGCTCATCACCTTCGACCCGACCATCAACAACGCCGAGATCGACCGGCTCAACCGCGAGATCCGCGTGCTCAGCGCCAAGATCGACCGCTTCGGATGCGAGTTCTCCAACCGCAACTTCGTGCCCAAAAAGGAGTACGGCGAACTCGGCGCGGCGGAAAAGGCGATCTTCGACCAGCGTAAAAAGGATTACGACGAGCGCATCACCTACTACAACAGCGCGCTGAATCAGCTCGACGCCTCGCGCAAAACCAAGGAGGACAGCCTAGCCAAACAGAAGGAACGGCTGGAAGTCGTCCGCAAAATGGAGAAGATGTACTCCGATCTGAACGAGAAGAAGGCCGCCTCGCTCCGCGAACTTTGGAACGTCGAGATCACCCGCATGGAAATGGAGGGCAACGTCGATTCGCTCCAGAACAGCCTGCTCGAACTTGCGCACCAGCGCGAAAGCATCCTCGCCCAGAAAAACGCCTTCGTGCAGGAGTGGATCAACAACATCTCCGAGGAAAAGGTCAAACTCGAACGCGAACTCGACGCCAACATCAAAACGCTGGCCAAGAACATCCAGCTCGCCTCCTACGTCGACCACAGGGCCCCCTGCGAGGCGATGGTGCATGAGATCGCTCCGCTCGCCGTCGGTTCCGCCGCCCGCGAAGGCGAGACCGTCATGACGCTGATCCCCCTCGACGGCAAAAACGAGGTCGAGGCGGAGATCCGCCCGCAGGACATCAGCCGGGTCAAGCCCGACGCCGAAACGCGCATCAAACTCGACGCCTACCCGTTCCAGAAGTACGGCACCATGAACGGCCGGTTGCGGACCCTTTCGCACGACACCATGACCCGCCAGCAGCCGCCGACCATCGAGAATCCGAATCAGACCTACTACCGCGCCCGGGTCGCCATCAGCGGGCAGCTCAGACGCCCGCCCAAAAACTTCCGGCTGATCCCCGGCATGGTCGCCCAGGTGGAGATCAAGATCGGCACCCGACGGGTGATCGAGTACCTCATCCACCCGCTGATCAAGATGTTCGACGAAGCGGCGCGCGAGCCCTGATCCAAGCCCCGAATATGAGTTCCCTGCATATCTTCGACATGGACGGCACACTGGTCGACAACGACTGCGACGTGTCGTGGAAAGTGTTTCTGGTCGACGTGGGGATCGCCCCGCGCACCGACCTCGAACTCGCACAGAAATACTACGAAGACTACGACGCCGGAGTGCTCGATTTCGAGGAGTTCCTCCACTTCCAGCTCCGCGAATTCGTCGGCAAGACCGAAGCCGAAATGGCGGAGTTGTGCCAACGGCACTTCGATACCGTCGTCCGCCCCAAGTGCCGCCCGGGAGCCTTTGACGCGGTCCGCAACGCACAGAAGACCGGAGCCGTCACGACCATCCTCTCCAGCACCAACACCATGATCAGCGAACCGGTACGCGCCCACTTCGGCATCGACCGTACCCACGGGACCACCCTCGAAGTCGACGCCGCCGGACGCTTCACCGGGAACATCGTGGGGCCCTACGCCCTCGGGAAAAACAAGGTCGCCATCATGCAAGACCTCGCCGCCGGGCTCGGCATCACTCCCGCCGGGGTCTGCGCCTACGGCGACAGCAACAATGACATCCCGCTGCTCTCCGCCGTCGGCAGCGCGTTCGTCGTCGCCCCCTCCCCCGGACTGCGCGCCGAAGCCGCCAAGCACCACTGGCCGATCCTTAACTGGTAAAGCGCGTCGGCTGGGAAAATAACAGACGCGAGCGGCTGGGGAGATGTGGGGGCTGCTCGCCCCCACATCTCCCATGCGCAAACGCCGGTTATTTTGCCGGACCTATATGATATGGATGGGGTTGGTCCAGGCGTGGCGCCCTTGGGCGTCGATGATCTGGAGCCGGAAGTAGTCGCACTTGATGACCGTTTTGCCGGGCTTGAAGAGTTCGCGCATATCGAAGCGGCAGCTGGTCACTTCGGGGGCGGAGCCGTCGCCGGCGAGGTTCGGGGCGGCAGCGCAGAAGCCGCGGCACTGGTTCGAGACGCCGATCGCGCTGGTGACGGGGGTGAACTCCGCTTCGAAGATGCCGTTCCGGTAGCTGATGCGTTTGAAGCGGGGGCCTTGGGTCGAGTAGTAACTGCCGTTTTTGAGCGCGTCCATGACGCACTCGGTGGAGCGTTCCTCGCAGCAGATCTCCGTCCAGCCGAGGAAGAGGTCGCGGGGGCGGTGCACGTCGTCGACGGCGAGGGCGGGGAAGCGCAGACCCATATCGCAGAGTTCGTCCCAGATCTGCATGTTGTAGGCGCGTCCGATGTAGCGGGTGGAGGTGTTGTAGACCTCGATCCCGGCGAGGCCGTGGAGCGCGGCGATCTCCTCGGCGCGGAAGCCGCACCAGTAGGGGTGGGCGAAGTAGCAGAGTCCGCCGACGGCGTTCACGGCGTCGACGACCTCCTGCATGCGGTTTTCTCCCTCCACGCGGCAGGCGCAGATGGAGGCGTCGAAGTCTTCGGGAACGTTGATGCAGAGCAGGTGGCTGCGGTGGACGCGGCCGCCTGCGGGGTGCATTTCGATGCCGGAGAGCAGCAGCATGCCGTGGGCGTCGATATCGGCGAGGCGGTTGGTTTTGAGGTGGTCGGTCATGCACATCACGTCGTAGCCCTCGCGGGAGTAGAGTTCCATGACCTCGTTCGGGGTGTACTTTCCGTCGCTGGTGGTGGAGTGGGTGTGCAGATTGGCGCGATAGGTATTGAGTTTTCTGCCGTAGAAATCGATCATTTTATTCTTTTCCTCTTTGAGATCGTGGGTTTCGTGCGTGGGGGATCTACTTTTCGGCGGCGGAGAGCGCTTCGGCGGCCTCGGTTTTGGCGGCGGCGCGGTCGGCGGGGGCGGGACGGACGCTCAGCAGCAGCAGCGCGGCGGCTCCGCAGGCGAGGGCGGCGATCTTGCGGAGCGTGATCTGTTCCTTGAGGAAGATGACGCCGAGGAAGAACGTGGCGAGGAAACTCATTTGCTGGATCGGCAGCACGATGCTGGCGCTGCCGAGTTTGAGCGAGCGCGCCATGAAGAAGATGATCCCCGCCACGAGTACGCCGGAGAGTCCGCCGTAGCCGAGCACTTTGGCGGAAAACGCCGCGCGAAGCGGGTACTCCCGCCGTTCGCGGAGCAGGTAGTATATGATCCCGCAGACGATCCACGCCCAGCCGTTGACGATCTGGACGCCGCTTTCGGAGGCGCCGTGGAGGAACGCGTACTTGTAGGCGAGCCCCATTCCGGCGCGGAGCGCCATCGCGAGCACGACCATCACGTAGTCGCTTTTGCGTCCGACGACGCGCTTTTCGCCGACCGGCATGAACGCCAGCACCGCCGCCAGCGCCATCGCGACGCCGATCCACTGATACCAGAAGAGCGATTCCCCGAAGAATACCACCGCGAAGGGTACTACCAGCGCGAGGTTCAGGCGGTATACGGTCGAGCAGAGACCGGCGCTGAGGCGCGACATGCTTTCGATGAGGAGGATGTTGCCGACGACCGAGCAGATCCCGCAGATGACGCCCCAGAGCAGCGTGGTCCGCCACGAGGCGCCGAGCCAGTCCTCCCGGACAAAGTGGACCGAGAGCACCGCCGTGAAGAGCACCCCGACCGCGAAGACGAAGATCCCGCGGGAGCGCGCCTTGCGCGCGAAGAGTTTGAACACGAAGTCGTTGGCGGCAGCGAAGCCGAGACAGCAGAAGGCGAGTATGACAGCCATTTTCCCCCGTCCGGGGCACTGCCCCGGTTTCTTTTTTGGTGTTGAACCGTGATAAATTTTATATAATATACTTCAATGCGGCGGGGAAATCAATCCGCTGCGGGCGGCAAAGGGGAAAGCGGAGCGTCAGCGGCTCCGCCGTTCCTCGAAGGCGGCGAGTTCGAGATAGCGCCGGTAGAGCGTGTCGGTGCGTTCCCGCGCGGCGGGATCGGGGCGGGTCACGCACTTCACCCCCGGCGCCATCGCCCGCTGGGCGGCGGGCAGATCGGGATGCGCTCCGGCGGCGACGGCGGCGAACATCGCCGCGCCGAGCGCGCAGCACTGCTCCTGATCGACGAGGCGGATCTCCATTTGCAGCGCGTCCGCCATCAACTGACGCAGCAGCGGCGATTTGACCGCCACTCCGCCGATGACGCGCACTTCGTCGATGGCGAGGCCGTTGGCGCGGTAGTTCTCGAAGATGCGGCGCGTACCGAAGGCGACGGCGCGCATCAGCCCCAAATAGACCCCGGGCGCGGAGGTGCCGAGCGTCAGCCCGGTCAGCGCTCCCGCCAGATGCGGGTCGCAGAACGGGGTGCGCCGCCCGGCGAAGAAGTCGATCGCCGTCACCTGATCCGGGTGGTCGGCAAGTTTCGCGGCGTCGGCTTCGAGGCGCTTCAGATCGACCCGGGCGCCCGCGTACTCCAGCAGGCGGCGGAACCACGCGAAGACGTCGCCGACGGCGGCCTGACCGGCTTCGAACGCGATCATGCCGGGGAGGATCGTCCCCTCCGCCTGCCCGCAGATGCCGGGTACGGCGCGGTCGCAGCCGGGGGCGAGCAACAGGTCGCTGCCGCTCGTGCCGACGGTTTTGAGGAGCATCCCCGGCCGGATCCCCGCGCCGACGGCTCCCGAGTGGGCGTCCATCGCCCCCGTGCCGACGACGACCTGCGGATCCAGCCCGAAGCGCTCCGCCCAGACGGGCGAAAGCGTTCCGGCGGGGGTCCCGGCGCAGCAGGTGTCGCGGTAGAGCCGATCCGGCAGCGCCGCGAGTTTGGCGTCGATGCGCGCGAGGAATCCGGGATCGGGCAGCCCGTGCCATCTGGCGCTCCACAGCGCCTTGTGCGAGGCGGCGCACCGGTTGCGCAGGATCTTGCGCGGATCGGTGACGCCGCAGAGTTCCGCGACCAGACAGTCGCCGCACTCGGCGTAGGTGGCGGCGGCGGCGTCGACGCGCGGCGAACGGCGCATGATGCGCAGCACCTTGGAGAAGAACCACTCCTCCGAGTAGGTCCCGCCGCAGTAATCCAGATACTCCGCGTGCGCTTCACGGGCGGCGCGGTTGATCTCCTCCGCCTCCGCGATCGCGGTGTGATCCTTCCAAAGCACGAACATCGCGTCGGGATCCTCCGCGAACCCGGGGGCGAGCGCCAGCGCCCGGCCGTCCGCGCCGACGGCGGAGGGCGTGCTGCCCGTCGTGTCGATCGCGATCGCGGCGATCCGCGCCGCGTCGGCGGCCCCGGCGAGCGTCCGCACCACCTGCGTCATCGCCTCGAAGTAGTCCAGCGGGTGCTGGCGGTACATCGCCCGGGAGTCGTCGCGCCATTTGCCGTCGTTCCAGCGGGGGTAGGGGCAGCTTTCGGTGGCGACGAGTTTTCCGGCGGCGTCGACCAGCACGCCGCGCACGCTGTCCGAACCGAAGTCCAGACCGATCACCAAATCGCGTTTGTTCATCTTTTATCCTTGAATATGCGGGTGTTTTTCAAATTTGCGCGGCTCTTATAATACCGTTGCCGCGACGTTTTTTCAAATTCCGGCGCCCCGGGAGAAACGAAAATCGCGAAAAAACGTCCGACCGCCGCGACAATCCCGGTTTCCGGAACTATATTATCCCAAGTCGCAGTGCAAGCCACCAAACACGAGAGGACATCATGTTCAAAATCCACCTCGCCGCCCTGCTGGCGGTATTCGGAGTGCTGGCCGCCGCCGCCGGTGAGATCGTCTGCGAAAAGCAGGACTTTGCGGGGCATCTGCAGGGGATAGTCGCCGATGCGAGCGGTATTTACTGGTCGTTCTACGACTCGGTGATCAAGACCGACTACACGGGGCGGATCATCGCCTCGGTCAAGGCTCCGCGCCACACCGGCGATCCCTGCATCGCGGAGGGCCGGATCTGCGTTCCGATCATCCTTTACGACCGCGAGGACATCAAACGCGAGGGGGGCACCGGCTGGGTCTACGTTTACGACACGGATCTCAAATTTCTGAGCAAGACCGCGCTCCCGGAGACCCCGCGTCCCGGCGCCATGACGTTCTTCGACGGCAAATTCTACATTGCCGGGAGCGACTTCGGCAAGAAGCCGCATCCCGTCAACCCCATCTACATTTACGACCGGGAACTGAAGTTCGAGCGCAAGGTGATCGTCGACATCGGCACCCCGACCCAATACGGCGCGCAGACGCTGAACGTGGCGGACGGGAAGATCCTCGCCGCCTTCTACGCCAAAGCGAGGGGGAGCGTACTGCTGTCCGTGCCCGATCTGAAGGTCGAAAAGGAGTTCCCCGCCTCGCTCAGCGTGGGATTCGCGTTCGTGCCACCGGAGTTTTCCGGCGGTCGGCGGCTCGTCCTCATCGCCCGCAAAACGGGTAAGCGCGGAGCCCACGGCGCAAAACTCCTGATCCGCGAGTGGCGCGACGACAAGTTGTTCAACGCCGAACTCGCCAAGCGCTGAAAAGGCGATCGGCGCCCGATCCGCTCGGACCGCGGCGGCGATGCGCCGCCCGCCCCGGATCAGAATTTTATGCCGCAGTTCCGCATCGTGGCGAGCAGCTTTTCGCGGTTGGCGGGCGCCATCTCGCAGAGCGGCAGCCGGTACTCCTCGGCGATCTTCCCGAGCGCGGCGAGCGCCGCTTTGACCGGGATCGGATTGCTCTCGATGAAGAGGTCGCGGAACAGCGGATAGTATTTGCGGTGGAACTCGCCCGCCGTCTTGAAATCCCCCGCGAGCGCCGCGTTGACCATCGCCACCATGTCGGCGGGGATCACGTTCGACGCCACGCTGATGATGCCCTTCGCCCCCACCGAGATCATCGGTACGGTCAGCGAATCGTCGCCGCTCAGCACCGTGATGTCGCAGGCGTCGCGGATCGCCGACACCCGGTCGACGCTGCCGCCGGCCTCCTTGACCGCCGCCATCAGCGGGTTCTTCGCCAGCCGCGCGATGGTCTCAATGGCGACGGCGATGCCGGTGCGCCCCGGCACGTTGTAGATCACGACCGGCAGCCCGGTCTTGTCGGCGATGGTCGAAAAGTGGCGGTAGACCCCCTCCTGCGTCGGCTTGTTGTAGTAGGGCGTGACCTGCAGCGAGGCGTCGGCGCCGAGTTTCGCCGCTTCGGCGGTGAACTCCAGCGCCTCGGCGGTCGAGTTTGCGCCGGTCCCCGCGATGACCTGACAGCGCCCCGCCATGAAGTTGATCGTCTCCTCGATCACCTTCAGATGCTCGGCGACGTTGAGGGTCGGGGATTCCCCCGAGGTCCCCACCGGGACCACCCCGGCGACCTTGGCATCCAACTGCTCCTGAAGCAGCGCGCGCAATGCCGGATAATCCACGGCGCCGTTGCGTAACGGCGTCACCAACGCGGTGTACACACCAGACAGACTCAACATTTCCCGATCCCCGTAGGTTTGTTTTGGTGAAAAAAATATCGTACTATAGAATAAAATAATATGTCAAGCACCTAAAATCAATACGCGGAAAGTTAATTTTGATTTGAAAAAACGCCGTCAGCCGGTTAAGTTAATAGAAAATACCCGTCGGCCGGGATATCTCCGGCTCCGGGATCAGGCAGATCCGAGGTGAAGATGAAGTATCCGGTCTATCTTGCCGCCGCCATGCTGCTGCTGGCGACGGGGTGCGTGTCCTACGAGTACAAGGGCGAATCGGGCGGCGACCCGACCGTTCAGGTGGCGGTGTTCATGAACTCCGCCAAGATCCGCCGCACCTATCAGGTGCTCGGCGAGGCGACGGTCTCCGGAGACTACCACGACGTCTCCCGCGACCGGATGATGAACAAACTCATCGGCGAGGCCGAGAAAAACGGCGCCGACGCCATACTCGTCGTCGAACAGCAGGTGCTGCCATACGGCACCGTGAGTTCGGCCCAGGGGCGCTTCGTGACCTCCTACGACTACGACGACTCCAATCAGAGCTGGAATCAGGTCTCCCGCGACGTCGATCAGCGCTACAGCAACCTCTTCAACACCTCGCTGCAGGGAATGATCACCCGCAGCGGCAGTTCCGGCAGTTCCGACACCGTGGGGGCGGCGCGCGGCTACCGGCGCATCATCCGCGCCGAGTTCCTCAAGTATACCGACACCAAGCCGATCGTGGAGTAGACCCCGGAAAAACGGGGCGCTTATGACCACCGGGCGGAGGAGATTGACAACAATACCACAGGGGGTACCAATAATATGAAGATCGATTCGCTTTCCATCTACCGTTACGAGACCAAACTCAAGCAGCCGTGGATCACGGCTTACGGCGCCGACTATACCGTGGAGCAGGTGCTCTTCTGCCTGCGCTCCGGCGGGGTCGAGGGCTGGGGCGAGTCGTCGCCGCTGAACCACCCGACCTACTCGCCCGAATACTCCAAGGACGTCTTCTCGGTCAACGCCGAACTCTTCGCGCCGCTGATCATCGGCAAGGATATCGAATCCGGCGAGGAACTCCAGAAGATCTTTTCGTTCGTCAAGGGACACTACTTCGCCAAGTCCGGCTTCGACCTCGCCTGGTGGGATCTCGCCAGCAAACTCGCCGGCGTCCCCATGTGGAAGTTCATCGGCGGCACCAACCGCCACCCCGAAAGCGGCGCCGACTTCGGCTTCCAGAAGAGCATCGACGAACTGCTCGAAAAGATCGACCGCGTCAAGGATATCGCCCCCCGCATCAAACTCAAGTTCGGCCCCGGATGGGAACTCGATGTCCTGAAAGAAGTCCGCAAGACCTTCCCGAAACTCACTTTCCATATCGACTGCAACAGCGCCTACACCCTCGACGACCTGCCGATGTTCCGCCAGATCGACGAACTCGGCCTCGCCATGATCGAACAGCCGCTCGCCAATGACGACCTGATCGACCACGCAACGCTCCAAAAGGCGATCCAAACCCCGATCTGCCTCGACGAAAGCCTCGTGACCCCCGAAAAGGCCCGCAAGGCGATCCAGATCGGCAGCTGCAAGTTCTTCAACCTCAAGACGGGACGTTTGGGCGGCATCACGCCGATACTCCGGACTTGCGACCTCGCCCGCGAAGCCGGTATCGGCTGCTGGGTCGGGGGCATGCTCGAAACCGGCATCGGCCGCTGGGCGCGTCTCGCGGTGGCGAGCCGCGCGGAGGTCACTTATCCCTCCGACATCGGCGCGCCCCGCCCGAGCAAACTTTTGCGGACCCCGCTGGAGTTCGTGCCGGGGACCATGCACTACGACCTCGACGAGAAACGCCCCGGCTCCGGCGCCGACGTCGATATCGAAAGCGTCCGCGATCGCGTCCTCGACGAGTTCCACATGGGCTGAGTCGGTCGTGCCCCCCCCCGCGGGGGCGCGGCAGGCAAAAAAACGGACGTTGGGGGCATTGGGAGATGTGGGGGCGAGCAGCCCCCACATTTTCCAACTCCGCCAACGCTTATATTGCCTGTCCCGTCCGTCGGTATAAAAAAACACCCCGGGATGCGGGACATCCGGGGTGTCGAGTTCGCGTTTGCGCGGTTACTTCTTCAGCTGTTCCAGAAGTTTTTTGGCGTTTTCGTGACCCTGTTCGGCCGCCTTTTCCGCCCACTTGGCGGCGGTGTCGGCGTCGGCCTTGACGGCGATGCCTTCGGCGTAGCAGCGCGCCAGATTATACTGTCCCATGGCGTTGCCCTTTTCCGCCGCCATGCGGAAGCACTTGACCGCCGTTTCGGGATCCTTTTGGGTGCCGGAGCCGGTCATTAAGCAGACGCCAAAGTTGGTCAGCGCGTCGGCATAGCCCTGTTCCGCGGACTTGCGGTACAGTTCGACCGCCTTTTCCGGATCCTTGGCGACGCCGATGCCGTCGTCATAGCAGACGGCGAGATTGTACTGGGCGGCGGGGTCGTTCTGGGCGACGGCCTTGCGGAAGAACTTGACCGCTTCTTCCGGGTTCTTTTCGACGGTGATGCCGTTGAGCAGATAGGCGCCGACCATGTTCTGCGAGGGGGCGTAGCCCTGAGCGGCGGCTTTGGAGTACCACTTGAACGCCTCGGCGCGGCTTGCTTTAACGCCGTCGCCGCGTTCGTAGGTCACTCCGAGATTGTGCTGCGCCTCGGGGTCGCCTTTTTCGGCTTTTTCGCGGAAGTCCGCCGCGACCGGGTGCGACTCGGTGCTCGCCGAAACGGTGGTTTTGACTTCGACCTCCGCGCTGAACGACTTTTCCTTGTTCGCCTCTTCGGCGGCGGCCGTGGCGATCAGCGCGACGGCGCAGAACCCGCCCGCCGCGAAGCGGAACATCGTGGTGCTTTTGTTCATTTCAAACGTATTCCTGTGTTTTTCGTTCCCGATGACGGGGTGATGTGCCAGCACTTGCGGGCAGCCTTCGGATCGCCCCGGCCGCCGGGAAATAATGTGTTTTTATAACATAATCCCCGGCGGTCGGGTTTTCAAGTTTTCACGCGCCGTGGAAGATCTCGACGCGCTCCAGAAGTTCGTCCAGCCAGCGTTCTTTCCCGAGGTGGACGGCGAATTTATCCTCGACGGGGGTGTGGAGGTCGCTGCCGCCGGTGGATAAGAGACCGTGTTCTTCGCAGTATTGGCGGTAGAAGTCGACCAGTTCCCGCGGGACCGATTCGTGGGCGCACTCGATGCCGTCGAGCGTAAATAGTTCCCGCAGATAGTCCATCCGCCGGCGGTCGTTGGTGAGAAAGTACCCGACCGGGTGCGCCAGGATCACGACGCCGCCCGCTTTTTTGACCGCCGGGATCACCACGTCGTACTCCGGATAATCCGGCATGTCGGTAAAACTTGCCCGCAGTTCCCCGTACTCTTTGGCGTCGCGGCAGAAGCCGTGGGCGATGCAGTAGTTCAGCAGCGCGGCGTACTGGACGTGCGTGTTGCCCTGGATGTCGATCGCCTTTTGCGGCCGGTAGGTTTGGAGCAGTTTCATCCGGGCGTCGTCGTCGAGCGGCAGGCCGCGGGCGCAGAAGTTCTCCGAGAGCGCGTGACCGTAGGCGCGCTGCCACTCGTGGTAGATGTCCCAAAGCCGGTTCAACTCGGGCGTCGGGCGTCGCGGCAGGTTCAGGCAGACCAGATCGAACTCGCCCAAATCGCAGTGGACGGTGAGTTCGCCGCCCGAGAGGTAGCCGACCTCCGGATATTCGGCCGCCGCCGCCAGCACGTCGCCGTAGCCGTCCATCAGGTGGTGATCGGTGATCGCCAGCGCCCGGAGGCGTTTGTTTTGCGCCATGCGGAAGTAGTCGCCCGCCCGGGCGGTAGCGTCATAACTCCACTCGGTGTGCAAATGCAGATCGTAACAGAACATAGTATCCTATTCCTCTGGTTTTTATAAAAGGCGTGCGCGGTCCCGGAACTGCTCCGGGCGCGCCCGCCGCGTGGTTTGTCGTTAAATCACTCCTCGGGGAGCGGGAGTTTCTGCGCCGCCGGGGCGTAGGGCCGGGCGGAGACGTTGCTCAGCCACGGACCGCCGCCGTAGTTGGCGAGGACCTGCGCCGGCTTCCAGCCGTCCCGGCCGGAGAGCGAAGCCTCGGTCTCCTTGCCGGAGAGGACTTTCCGTCCGTCGTCGCAGACGATCGCGTAGAGCAGTCCGCAGGGCGGCGCTTCGGCGTCGGCGGCGGTGATGGCGATGGTATTTTTGCCGGGCTTGAGGTACTTCGCCACGTCGAGCGTGTGGGCGTCCTGCCACCCCATCTGCTCCATGACGAGTTCGCCGTTGATTCGGCAGCGGAACATGTCGTCGCAGGCGACGGAAAGTTCCGCCCGGGCGGGGACCCGGTCGCCGAGGTCGAACTCCTGACGGAAGTACGCTTTGGCTCCGCTCAGCGAGTTGGTGCCGGGATACCAGATCCACGCCGCCTGCTTGTAGCCTTCGAGGCTCTTGAAGACCACCCATTTGCGTTTCGGGGTCGGGACGTAGAGCGGCTTCGGCATGGGTTTGTCGGCGTCGCGGAAGACGCGGACCTCATAGCCCGGCAGGTCGAATTTCAGGATGCCGCCGTCGGGAGCGGGCAGCGTTTTGCCGGAAAGTTCGGCGACGGTCCGGGGGAACGTGCCCTTGAGTTCGACCTGCCGCGCTTCGGGGCTTTCGTTGAGGACGATCCAGAGGTCGCCGTGTTCCGCGGTGCGCTTCTGCATCACGCGGATGCCCGGCGTGGAGGTCGTCGTCGCGTTGGCGACCGTGTCGCCGACGAGGAACGGCGCGGCGGCGGTGATCTCGCGGATCGTCGTCTTGAGTTCGGCGAGGAACTGGGTGTTCTGTCCCTTTCCGAACCAGATGCCGTAGTACATCAGCCCGGTCGCGCCGTGGGCGAGCGCGTTGTACGCCATGAAGCGGTTCTCTTCGAGAGTCGGATAGATCTGCTCGTCGCGGCGATGCATGTGTCCCCACGAGAATGCCTGCAAGGTCATCCACACCGGCTTGCGGTCGCGGACGGTCACGCGGCACATCTCGGTGTACTTGCCGACGCTGGTGATGCCTTTGTCGTCGAGTTCGGAGTGCGGGTTCGGCGGCGGTATGGGATAGATGTCGATGCCGTAGAGGTCGCAGGCGGCGCCGCTGGGCCGCAGCGCCTCGGCGCTGCCGCGCGGGGCTTCGTTGAGGTAGACGGGACGCCACGGGTCGATGTAGTCGCGGAAGAGCCGATAGCCGCTCTGATACGGTTCGAGCTGGACGCCCCGCCAGCTGGGCTCGTCGGTGCTGAAGTAGCAGACGACCGCGGGGTGCGCCAGATTCTTCCGGAAACCTTCCGCGACTTGGATGACGTGCTCGAGTTTCTCTTTTTCGGGGATGGACTGGAAGATCTTCCCGGTATTCATGCCGAGCATCGCGTACATTCCGGCCGCGTCCACCGCGTCAAGCGAGGAGCTGCCGCAGAGGACCAGATTGAACCCCATGTCGCTGAGGCGGTAATAACTTTCCTCGCGGGGGATGGGGCCGCGGTTGCCCCAGCAGCCGATGGCGAAGAAGGGCTTGCCGTCGAGGTACATGCGGTGCTGGTCGTCGAAGGTGACGACGTGCGAGTGGTGCTCCGGCGCCTTGCCGCGAACGGTGAAGTGTTCCCGTGCGGTCGCGAGGGTCTTGCCGGAAGCGTCGAGGAGTTCGAACCTGATCTCCTGCCGTCCGGGTTCGGCGGGGACGGCGAGGCGGAAGCGCGTCTCCGGCGCGCAGGCGAGTTCCCGCGTTTTGCCGTCGAAAGTTATGCGGAGTTTGTCGGCTTTGACGGCGACGAAGACGCTGCCCGAAAACTCCCCTTTGGTACCGAGTTCGGCGCCGCGGGTGTAGATCCACGGGGTGTCGAGCACGATGTCGAGCGGCGGCGCGATCGAGGGGATCTCCTTGATCTGAATATTGCCGAAGTAGACGGTGCCGGGGTCGCGGAGTTCGCCGACGACGTCGACGGACATATCCCGCAATGCGGTGAAGCGCAGACTCTTATGCTGCCAGCGCTCGAACGAGTCGAGCCACTTGCCGCTGCCGAAGAACGGTTCGCCCATCCAGTACAGCGCGACGCGGTACCACGTCGCGTTCTGGCTGTCGGTAAAGCGCTTGTCGCTGCCGCCGCGCGCGTCGAAACTCAGTTCGTAGTGCTTGCCCTTTTCCAGCAGCAGACCGGACTGGATGATGCGCGCCGTCTTTTCGGTGCCGTTGAGCCTGACGCACTTGGTGTTCTCGTTGCGGTCGACGACCTCGGCGTTTTCGAAGATCCAGCCCTTGCCGCCGTTTTTGAAGTCGCCGTTGGCGAATCCGGGTTCGACCTCGATAATCTGCGGGGCGGCGAGTTCGACATATCCGCCCTTGGGTTCGGTGGCGAAGACGGCGTAGGGCGTGCCCTTGGCCTTCTCGGGCAGGCGGATGCGGATCGAAGCGGTCCGCCACTCCTTGTCGCACTTGAGGTCGCGGTTGAGGATGCCCCAGCCGCCGCCCTCGACGCCGTAGAGGAAGCGGGTGCCGGCACTTCCGCGATAGCGTACGCTGAACTGGTACTCCTTGCCCTTCCGCAACTCCAGACCTTTCTGGAAGAAGTGGCTGCGTTTGTCGGGCAGCGACCGCATCCGGAGGGTACCGCCGTGTTCGGTCGTCACGACTTCGATCTGCGCGTTGTTCGAGGTGTTCCAGAGGGCGGGGATCTTTTTCCCGCCCTGATCGAGCAGCAGCGAAAAGTCGGCGTTGGTCAGCAGGTTGTCACTTTTTTTTTTCGGAGCGGGCACGACTTTGGGCTCGGCGAATTCGATCGACCCCTTGGAGAGCAGCGCCATCACGACGTGGGGGCGGTCGGTCTCCGGAGTGAATGGCAGTTGTACGCTCTGCCACTTGTCGGAGCAGTTGATGTGGATGGCCTTGGTCCAGTAGTCCCGGTTGACGCGCCCGCCTTCGATGTAGAAGCGGCCGCGGGTGCCGGGAGTGCCGCGGAAACTCACGCAGAGCAGATAGCGCTCGCCCTTTTTGGTCGGGACGCCGTTTTGGATCAGCAGCGCGCGCGAACCGGTGATGCGCACGGCGTTGCCGCCGGCTTCGCGCTGGAAGCGTTCGACCGTGGAGTCGGCGGTGCGAAGCGCCCAGCCGGATACTCCTCCGTCGGCTCCGCCGAGGGCGAAGTCCGCGTTTTTGAGCAGGTTGCCGTCGGCGCTGACGGCGGGCTCATACGGGATGACCCGCGGCTCGGCGAATTCGACCGTTCCCGGCGAAAGCTGCGCCATCACGACGTGCGGGTTGCTGCCGGACGCGGTGAAGGGCAGCTGCGCGCCGGTCCACTTGTCGCGGCAGCTGATGTGGATCGCCTGCGTCCAGTAGTCCTGCTTGAGCCGCCCGCCCTCGATGTAGAAGCGCGCCCGGGTGCCGGGAGTGCCGCGGAAGCGGATGGAGAGCAGGTATTTTTCGCCCTTTTTGACCTTGACGCCGTTCTGGATCACGAAGATGCGGTCGGCGGAGGGCGAGGCGAGACGCACTCCGAAACCGCCGTCCTCAAGTTCGAAGCGCCTGACGGGGGCGGTGGCGGGGCGCACGATCCAGCCGCCGGGACCGCCGGAGGCGGAAAGTTCCTTGAAACTCGAGTTGTTGACGAGGTTCCGCGGTTCGTCGGCGCCGGCCGCCGCGGCGATCAGCGCCAGCATGGCGCCAAGGGTGAAAAAGCGTTTCATGTCGGTTTCTCCGGTTATATGTAAAAGTTCAGTATACCAAGTCGACGAGCGAGTTGCCGCCGCTGCCCTGTTCCATGTAGGCTCTCACCATGACCGAAACGAAGTGCCCGCCGCCGACGTGGCGGCTGTAGTAAAAGTTGGTGAGTTCGCCGGGGTCGACGGAGACGACATTGCCGCCGTAGGTCAGCATATTGATCCGGCCCGAGTGGAGCGGCGACGGATAGGCGTAGAAGTTGGTCGCGCCGGTGCCGCCGGCTCCGGCGTTCCAGAAGATCGCGAGCGAACTCTGGATGTTGTTGCGGTTCACGCAGTCGGTGACCATCACCCGCTCGGAGGGGCCGACGCTTTCCCGCACGAAGTTGGCGGCGG
>Ga0208297_1000898_pt1 | contig 40631 bp, 34 predicted proteins | sample LMS_cellobiose_e_FD_187367 | JGI IMG/M metagenome (GOLD analysis project Ga0208297, IMG submission 187367) | Rumen-fistulated moose microbial communities from Alaska, USA - LMS_cellobiose_enrichment (SPAdes) (version 2) | ecosystem: Host-associated > Mammals > Digestive system > Stomach > Rumen... | reverse complement strand
GTACAGTTCTATGTGTCCGCCGAAGAGCTGGAGATGATCCGCGAAAAGATGGCTATTGTTGGCACAGAAAATCTAAGCGCTTACTTGCGCAAGGTAGCCATTGACGGCCAGATCATCAAGCTTGACCTTCCCGAACTGAAAGAGACTCGTACTCTTTTACGGCATACCAGCGACAACTTCAATCAGCTCACAAAGCGCGTCAATGCGACTGGGAGGCTATATAATGAAGACCTCGCAGATATGAAGTCTTCGCTCAATCAAGTATGGGATGCCTTTAACGGAATCCTGCAGAGGCTCGCCAGGCTGTCGTGACATCCTTGCTGGATCTCCGCTCTTATACTATGATGGGCACAGAAGGGAGCTGATGAAATGAGAGCTGTTTTGAGATTACTGACCCTGCCGATCCGCGCAGTTATTACCGTGCTGATCTGGATCTGCGCGCTGTTGATCCGCATCTCCGGGAAGATTCTCGGCCTTGCGTCCGGCCTGTTGCTTTTGCTTGGCCTTGCTGTCTTGACCTATTCTGCCAAAAATGCGCTGATGGTTTTTGCGCTGGCTTTTCTCGTCAGCCCGATAGGATTGCCGATGATTGCTGTCAGTCTACTTTCGCTCTTGAACAGGCTAAGCCGCTTGCTCTGCTTTGCCTGATCTACGGCAACAGGATGAGTATCCCGAGCAAGCATCTTTCCCAAAACTAGCAGGCGGTCGGAAGCCCTCGATTTACAAGGGGTTCCGACCGCCTAATTGCGTCAATGCTACTCATTCTCCATCATGCGCAGGACTTCGCTTTGAATCAGATAGACACTGTCAAAGGGGATCTCCGTGCCATCTGTAAAGGAGAGAACCTGCGAATACTCGTCAATCTTCTTGATCTTGCCGGAGGCCGTTTCATACGCGCCTCCGGCCTTTTTTTCGTCCGGGACGAAATAGACTACCGTAGCCTCCGGCTGCTCGGAGACACGCTCCTGCAGTTCAAACAGCTGCTCGCTGATATGCTCCTTCTGCGTCTCGTCCAACTCCAGCTTTTGATCGGTCAGCCGCGCCGTTTCCACTACTGCGGCGTCATAGCCGGTCAGCGCGGCAAAGGGAGAGAACTGCGCGGCACGATCGAGCATCGGCATATGCGCGCGCGTCTCGGACACATGATGCGGGAGATTGATAATATCGTCGTACTTGTGTGTGATCTCCATTACTTGCGGTGCCCGCCGATCTGGGCGTTCCTTTCTCTGCCGGTGGCAGCCTCCTGATAGCTTGTCCCGTGAAGGATCGCGTTCTTGCCGTGCTTCTTTTTGATAGACAGCATGGCCTGTTGCAGCTTCTTCTCCTTTTCGAGTGCTGCGCTTTCCTCGGCCTGTTTTTGCTCTGCCTGCTCATAGTCTGTGAATAAGTCGAGCTGCTCAAATACAGGCTTCTCTTGCGCGCTGCTTGCCGGAACAATATGATTGGCCACCACATACATCCGCCGTACCAACAGTTTTCTGTCCACGATCTCATCGTAAAGCTCCAGCATCTTTTCCATGATGAGCCTGGTGGAGGACGACGGTTTTCCCAGATTCTTTGACCCGTGCGCCTGCTTGGGAATCTTGCGCCCATACCAATCCGTATCGACGGGGCCGCTGTATTCCGAAGTGAGGCTCGATGTGTCGTAGCCCACCGTGAGCACCATTTGATCGGTGACAAGTCCTTTTTCCACAAGGTCAAGGATCAGCCCGTCCGTCATTTCCCGGATGATGATTTTGGCGTTGTCAAAGCTATAGGGCTCTGCGAGCACCTGGCCGACGCTCATGCTGTTGGACTGTGGTCGATAGGCCTTGATCTCTTTGATCGTGCAGGGCTCCCAGCCCCAGGCATGATCGATCAACAGCTCGGCGTTGACACCCATTACCCGATACAGAAGCCCCTCGTCCCGCACGGACTGACGGGCCACATCGCCCATCGTGAACATGTTATTCGCTTCGAGCTTTCGGCTGATTCCCTTTCCCACCCTCCAGAAATCTGTCAGCGGACGGTGATCCCATAAATACTGCCGGTAGCTCAGCTCGTTCAGCTCCGCGATCCGGACGCCGTCTTTATCTGCGGGAACATGCTTGGCATAGATATCCATGGCGATCTTGCAGAGATATAGATTACTGCCGATCCCCGCGGTGGCGGTGATGCCGGTCGTGTCCAGCACATCCTGTACGATCATGCGGGCGAAGTCATGGGCGCTCATGCCGCGGGTCTTGATATAGTCCGTGGCGTCCATGAATACCTCGTCGATGGAGTAGACGTGCATATCGTCCATCGAGACATATTTGAGGTAAATATCCACGATCCGCGTGCTGTATTCCATGTAATACGCCATGCGCGGCGTGGCCACGATATAATCCAGCTCCAGCGACGGATCTCGCGCAAGCTCTTCGGCGTCGGAGGACTTGCCTTTGAACACATGGCCGGGCGCACGGCGCAGCCGTTCCGCGTTGACTTCCTTGACGCGCTGCACTACTTCGAACAGCCGTGCACGGCCGGGAATGCCGTAGGCTTTGAGTGAAGGCGAAACCGCAAGACAGATCGTTTTCTCCGTACGGCTAGCGTCGGCCACCACAAGATTGGTCGTCAACGGATTGCGCTGTCGCTCCTGGCACTCGACGGAGGCATAGAAGCTCTTGAGGTCAATGGCGATATAGGTTTTGTCAGGCATCTATGCTCACCGTCCTCTCGTGTATGAAAAAGACGAGCACTGGCTCACTAAAGGTCTCCGTCTCGGCTCTGGCTCTCAAAGGGCAAATACCCCGGCTCTGGCTCTCAAAAGACGGGTTGCCCCGGCTCTCGCTCGTCTTATAAATTATAGCAGAAGATAATGGTTACTACAAGTTTTTTGTTTTGACACCGCATCAAAGGCGCTTATGCTTTGGACACGATATACCGATAAACTGCGCGTAGCCCTACGAGGGCATGAACCTTTCTGTAGTCTACGCAAGAAGGCATTTCATCACAAGTGAGGTCTCCCTCCAATATATCTGCATACGCTTTCATCAGCTCTGCGGCTGCCGCATACTCAGCCGGTCCGGGTGCTGCATCATCAAAATTATCATGATCGCATTCTTCTTCCAGACCAAGCTTTGCAATCAGATTTGAGAAGAAGTCCACAGCCGAATAGCACCCGGAGAGCACTTCCTGCTTTCGCTCGTCAAGTGCGTCATTCAGATATTCGTGCTCCAGCAGATCCGCAATTTCGCGGGCGACATCATATGCTCCACTGAGAGCTTTATACAAAGTGCTTTCATCTTCCATTATCTCTTACCCTCCGGAAATAAAAAAGGCGCACAGCAGAGCTGTACGCCGAAAAACGCTGAACTCCACTTGCCGCTACGCAACCTTTGGCTCCTTAAGGAGAAACACAAAGTAGGAGAAGCGTTTTTGCCAAATAACAAAAGCGCATTTCTCCTTAATAGAGCCTTATCCAGTTGCGTAGCAATGTCAATATACCATAACAGAGCGTTTTCTTCAACAAAAAAAGGGAGTGAACTTATCGCTACAACAAGAATAATCTCAATGCACCTGAACAAGGGAAAAACACTGGCGCAATGCTTGCATAACCGCACGGCTTATGCCATGAATCCGGAAAAGACAAACGAGCAGGAGCTCATTTCTTCTTATGAGTGTGATCCTCGCTCGGTTGAGAGTGAGTTTCTGTTGGCAAAACGTGAGTATCAGATCCTCACCGGACGAGCGCAAAAGAACGATGCGATTGCCTATCAGATTCGTCAGTCATTCAAACCTGGAGAGATCACACCGGAAGAAGCAAACCAAGTCGGTTATGAGTTGGCCAGTCGATTTCTCAAAGGCAACTATGCTTTTATCGTTTGTACGCATACGGACCGCGCGCATATCCATAATCATATCATTTGGAATTCCACTTCGCTGGATCACAAACACAAGTTCCGCGATTTTCTTCGATCCGCAAGAGCTGTGCGAAAGCTCAGCGATCTGATCTGCACGGAGCACAATCTCTCGGTGATAGAAAAGCCGAGCGGGAAGAGCAAGCCTTATAACATCTGGCTGGGGCAAGAGCCAAAGCTTTCGCACCGTGAGCAGATCCGTCTTGCTATTGATGATGCGCTTGCAAAGCAACCGAGCTCTTTTGAGGAATTGCTTTCGCTTCTTTCTGCCGCTGGGTGCGAGATTAAGCCGCGCAAAAATCCATCTATCCGAACCGGCTCAGATCACCGCTACGCGCGTTTTGATACCCTCGGCCCCGGATACTCTGTCGAAGAATTGCGGGCGATCATCGCCGGTACGAAAAAAGCGCCGCAGCGAAAAAAGCCACGGCAGGAAAAACCGATCAATCTGCTCGTCGATATCCAGACCCGGATGCAGCAAGGAAAAGGCCCTGGGTATGAGCGCTGGGCAAAGTCATTTAATCTCAAACAGATGGCTGAAACCGTACTCTATTTGCAAGAACACGATCTTCTCTACTACCCCGATCTTGCGAAAAAAGCAAACGGATCATCCGCGCGATTCCGTGAGCTTTCTGCGGAGATCAAGGCTGCGGAACAACGCATGGCGGAGCTATCTATCATGCGAACGCACATCATCAATTACGCAAAAACGCGGGACACTTATGTGGCCTACCGCAAGGCCGGATATTCCAAACAGTTTCTGGCTGAGCATGAAAGCGATATTTTGCTCCACAAGGCCGCAAAGAAATACTTTGATGATGCCGGGTTGAAAAAGCTGCCCGCTATAAAAGAGATCAATTCCGAGTACGCTGAGCTGATCGCCAAGAAAAAAACTGCCTACGCGGAGTACCGCAAGGCCAGAGATGAGATGAAAGAATTGCTGATCGTAAAGGCGAATGTTGATCGCATCCTCGGTATAGAAAAGGACGCCGAAATTGAAAAAGATGAACCGACTTCGACTCGTTCTTGAACAAAAAGCGTTTCGCAGAAACGCGCAGCCATTGGAGAAATCCAATGTTCCCAGGGGATTGGGGAAGTTCCCCAACAAGCAAAATGAGCAGTCCGGCATACAGCCGGATTGCTCATTTTTTCAAAACTTCATGAAGTTTGCCCTGCTTGCTGACGCTCAAGTCCAGTTTGTGTGGTCGTAAGAATTGCCGACTGAATACGCAAACTACGCTGCCAGATCCGTTGCCGCTCTTGCCATGTAGCTGGCAAGCCTCTCCGCCACATTCTGCTGGAGGTTCCGGAAGAAGAACTGATAATCATAGACGTGGTACGCGCCGTAGGGGAGCCCCGGCACGATCGGGGCGTACTCGGCCGGGTCGACGTCCGTGACCTTTACCACGCCGCGCTCGACGTCCAGATAGCAGCCGCACAGAGCCTCCTGCTCACTGCGGATCTCTCCGCTGTAGTTCGTAAAGCAGGCGCCGAGGTTTTCGCTTTTGTCTGCGGCGGTCTCGTCGGTCCGCCAGTTGAGGGGATTGATCCCGAACGCCCGCTGTCCGGCGGGGCTGATGAAGGTCTCCGTGACCTCCGGCGCCTCGCAGTCAAAGCTGATCACAACGCCGAAATCGTCCGCGCCCTGGGCGGGTCGGATCTGCGGGTATTGCGCCGTCAGCTCCTCGGTGCAGGGCCAGCCGATGGCGTAGACCGCCACCAGCTGATTATAGAGTTCTTCGTCGCCGAAGTATTCCGCCAGCAGCCGATAGCACATGTCCGCGCCCTGGGAGAAGCCGGCCAGGATGATCGGCCTGCCCTGGTTTTCGTGCTCCAGATACCACGCAAATGCGGCGGACACGTCGCGGTAGGCCAGCTCCATATACGGCTCCCATTCCGCCCGATCCAGGCTGTATACCTTCATAGCCGCCTGCCGGTAGTAGGGCGCGTACATCCGGGCGCTGTCCTCATAGATCCCGCGCTCCATGTTCAGCGCGCCGAAGAAGTTGGCCTTGGTGTCCTCATCGTCCATGGACATATTGAATTCATCGTTCATGTCCACCGTGGGGCAGATCAGAAAGAGATCGGCGTCTCTGTCCTCACCGAGGGCAAAATAGGCCCAGTTTTCCGCATCGGCATAGGAGAACTCTGCCTGCTCCTCCGAAGGCTGAATATCGGCGGGAACATACTGTTCGGCAGCTTTCGTGATGCCGTCCGGATAGATCTGCGCAAAATCGGTTTTCATCGAGATCGGGAGAAATCCCTTGGCAATGTAGTCGGCGGATTTTGCCTCCCAATCCTGCGCTCCCCATTCACGTTCGCTGTCATCGGCGACGATCATATACGCCTGCGCGAGGTAGGGATTCCGCGCATCAATGGCATAGTTCATCATGCTGGTGTCGCTGCCGCTGTTGCCGAAGGCGAGCACAGGCCGCTGCCCTATCTCCTGCTCGATCCAAATGGATTTGTTGCCGTTCAGATTCTTCTGGATAAAGCCGCCGGTCAGCACAAGCTCGTCGCCGTTTTCATACTTGAAGTTCATGTTGGACGGCTCGTCCTCGTGACCCTTTTGCTTTATCTCAAAGTCGGTGCCGATCACGTGCTCCGGCTCCACATAGTCCCTGATCGGGGAGTTGGCCACGATAGCGCGGGTGGTGGTGCGCTCCGTGCCACTAATGACCCAGATCTCAAAGCCGTTGTCGTAGAGATATTTCACAAGCTCCACCATCGGCAGATAGAAACCGTCTATATAGCGCATGTTGTTGAAGCTCGCGGTATTCTTCTGCCCGAACTCCACAACATAGTCGTAAAACTCTTCCACGGTCATGCCCGCATAGGCTTTTGCAAAGTTTCTCGCCAGCGTCTCGTCGGCCACGTATCCGGGCTGGATCGACGCGGCCACCGCTTTCAGCTCATCCGAAACGCGCTCGGGGTGGTCGTAGAGGCAGTATTCGATGAACATCATTGTGTCGTAGTAGGTATAGAAAGTCTCGCAGGTGAGCGTACCGTCCATATCGAACACCGCGATGCGGTCCTCGACCGGGATGTAATCTGCTCCGCCCTCTTGCGTGACGGCGCTGACATAGTCGATCAGACTGTTTTTTGCACCGGTCCCTTCGTTCCAGAGAGAAAGCGGGGCATTTCCGGCAAGCGGCTCAGGCGCGGCAGCGCTCTGCTTCCAGCCGACGCCCAGGGCATAAAGGATACTGACCACCAGCAAAAGGCAGATCGCCGTGACGGCAACGCCTCTCCATGTTTTCATTTGTTTTTCCATTTCTGTGTTCCTCTTAATCTCTTTGTTCGATCTCTCTGATCCGATCTGCCACGATGCTTTCCGCGTCACAACCACAAACATCCAGCATTTCTGCCGCAATCAGCTCCGTTTCCGGAATGCCGAAATAATCCCGCGCTATCGTGCGGATGTACGCATAGCCGAAATCCGGAACAAAGGGGCCGCCGGCTGTGGTCACATACCACAGCTTTTTCGCCCGGCACAGGCCGCGCGGTTCCCCTGTTTCAGTATACTCCGAAACAAGTCCCGTTACATAGATGTTTTCCAGATACAGCTTCAAGATCGCGGGAAAGGACAGATCCCAGTACGGCGCAGCGATCACGATCTCGTCCGCCGCTTGAAACTGCCTCGCCAGGCGAAACATGGGATCCGAATAGTCGCGTTTTTCGATCCGCTCCGTCCGTCTGATAAGCCTCTCATCGTTGAGAGGCTGCAGGGGTTCCTCCGAGAGCTTCACTTCCTCTCGTTCGCCGCCGAGGCGCTCGAGTAAGGCTCTTGCTATCTGTTCTGTCCGGGATTCCTTTCGCACACAGGCGTTTACATATAAAACCATTGGCAGATAGGCTCCTTGCTTTTGTTTATCTCCGCTGATCATAGATCCGGTACCTGTTTATAGTCCTGTGCCCCCGGTCAAAGCAGCTTTCAGTACAGCGATCGTCTCGCGGCTCATGCCGGCGTCCTCCAAATAGCGCTCCGCACAGGCGGAAAGCTCGGAAGCGGCGGGGTCAGCATTATCTTCTCCGATCACGCAGCAGATCATAGGATCAAGAACATTTTTCACGATTACGTCATAACGATCCGGATCAGACTGCTTCGTAATCCCGTAGTAATTGGCATAAGTGATCATGTAATCCGAAACGATCTCCTCATAGCTTGCGCCGCAGAGGGCTTCGAGCAGCATGCAGACAAAGCCGGTGCGGTCCTTCCCCTCGGTGCAGTGGACCAGCCAGGGACCCTGGTGTTCCGCCATCGCGGATAGGCCCGATACGACCTTGCCCTGAAATTCCTCGGAGCCGAAGTTCATATTCAAAGCAAGCGGCGTTACCTGCCCGGATTCGTACAGGGAAAGGAAGTAAGTCGAGTTGAAGCCATCGGCGCTGATATTCTTTTGGATCTTTTCTTCGTTGTCAGCGAGATTCAGTATAAAGCTGATGCCGGCTTCCTTCATCAGCGCATCGACATAGGGCGCACGATTATGCTGATTATCGCAGGGGGAAGCGGAGCGGTACAGCATGCCTTTCCGAATGTCGCCTACCCGGATCTCACGGAAGTTTGCAAACACGATATCACTCGCATAGTCTTCCCGTGCGTCCGTATAGTGGATGTCTCTGGCATTTTGGATATCCAGATACCTTCCTTTTTCTGCAAGCGTAATGCTTCCCGTCAACCCCTCCTGCAGCCCGGCGACGGTCCAAAGATCGTCTCCGTTGTTGATCGCCGCCTTGATATAGTCATAGCCCGGATAGGCAATCAGCAGCGGCTCCCCGTTGGCAGTATAATAACCATTAAAGTACGGGAGGTCTTCCAGTGTATAGCCATTGGAGAACGAGACGTTCACGCTGTCCCCGTATTGGAAGCCCAGCGCATTGAAATCCTCGATGGTCATTTGGATATATACACCGCCGAACTCCGGCTCGTGCAGAAGCGCGCAGTCGGCTACAGTCGGTGTGGCATCTTCATGCCTGGCACCACAGCCGCACAGAAGGACCGCGACACAGAGCGCAAAGGCAATCAGCAATGCTCGGGTGGGTTTTACAAAATCCTTTTTCATATGTCTACTCCGGACTCGCAACATTTTACTTCTTGACCATCAGGACGTATTTCGGCTTTTCCGGCAGGTACTTTACACGCAGCTGCGTCCCTTCCATGATAAAACGCGGCGGATTGCCCAGCTTGGCCTCGATAGTCTCGCCGGATTCATTTTCGTACTTGACAAAGTATTCATACTCTGTAGTTCTCTTTCCGTCACTGTCCTCTCCTTCAATTTCCTTAATGCGGGAGACGACTGCGTCGACCTCGATCCCTCTTTCATTGATGGCCTTGCTGCGCTTGTAGTTATAGATGAACCCGATGATAATAACGACAACGATAACCGCGATTGCGATTTTAAGCAACATGATAAGCCCCCCTGCCTTGTAGAATTTTGGCAAATGTCAATCGGTTTTGCCCATCGCTGGATTCACAATGGGTCAGCGATGCTCCCCGTCGTATGCTTTCTTCACATTCAGCGCCGCTGTGTAGACGAGGCCGGTGATTACAAGTGTGAATAAAAAATTCAGAATACCGGAAGCAGTCATGCCGTTGGTTTTCAGCTCCGTACCGGCTCTTCCGATCGCGACAAGAAAGCTGATCATCGCGAAAATCCATGCGGCGTTCCCATACTTATTGTCTTTGGACGCGCGCACAGACACGACACCTTCCGCCAGCGAAAAGACGCCAGAGATTACGGTGGCAATCCCGACCCCTATCAAGGCCGCAACACCCTTTTGAACGGTGCTCTCTGTCTGCATCTCGGGCAGCGCTGCGCCCATTCCGCCGGTAGCCATCGTCATGATACCTACCACAATCGATACTGCTGCCGCGATGAAGCACAGAATACCGGAAACCTTCAAAATTTTTCTGCTTGTGTTTAAACTCATTTTCTTTTCCTCCTTGTTGTTTGTTGTGGTTTTTATATAAAGCTGGGGAATGATATGATCATAGAGCACAGCAAGTGAGACGCGATAGCTGTGTTCTGCTACGTCTGAGAAGCACTCGGGCAGTCCGCATCACGGTTGATACGAAACTCCGCCCCAGGCCGGGAATCACAGATTCACAATCGATTCGGCGAGCGTCCCTTCACGGCTCCATTTGCGGATCTTTACAATCATATAAACCGTGAGCGCCAGCATAAGAACCAACATGATCAGGGTAAAGACAATATAATAATCATTGACTTTCAGGCACTGGATGCTGAAATCGTACAAGCCGTGGATCAGGATCGGAATGAGCAGGGCTTTGACGCGATCGCTCTTTCGCCCGGTGGTCAAATACTTGCCGAAGTAATAGCCCATGATCACACCGAAGACGAAATGGAAAGGTGTGACTGCCCGAAGCAGCGCCGTACCAATATCGCCGGCGTATGTGAAATCTTCGATCACTTGAAAGGCCACCCCTACAATCGCAGCGCAGACCACGGCGTCCATCCGGGTTTTCACCATGCCGGGCTTGCGCAAGCACAGGCGCACGGCGAGGTATTTGAGTACTTCCTCCACGAGCGCCGCCGTGAGGAAGGCGCTTACAAAGGCGTGGAACAGCGTGGGCGTACCGGACAGGGACTGGATGCGTGTTATCATATCCGCCGCTTCTTCGCCCTGCGGATTGGACAAAATTTCAGTTATGCTAGCAGGGCCAATGCGGAGGAGAATCACGAGCAAGCCGAACAAGACCGTCACAATTGTAGCGGCAAAGGTACACAGCGCCCCGGTAATCAACATTTTGACAACGCTGCCCTTGGGAAAAGGGTCATCCTTCTTGATGCGCAGCATCCAGATAAAAAGAATAACGGAAATAGGAAAGGATATCAGTTGTGCTATCATTATTTGTTCACCTCATCAGATCGTTGACCATGGTCTGCGTCATGATCACAGCAATCAGCTTTTTCGTTGCTTTTCCTCTGTTCATTCGATCGTCAAAATATCAGAAAAGCCCGTTACGTCAAAGATCTCCATGATCGTGTCATTCACATGGATCAGCTTCATCTCTCCCTGCTTGTTCATAAGCTTCTGGGCAAAGAGAAGCACACGCAGTCCGGCCGAGGAGAGATACTCCAAGGCCGCCATGTCGATGGTGAGGGCAGTTACACCGTCCAGCGATGGCAGCAGTCTTTTCTCCAACTCCGGCGCGGCTGTCGTGTCCAGTCGTCCGGTCAGTGCAACAGTCAGTTCGGATGCGTTTGCTTTTTTCTCGATGTTCAGCACGGTGTTTCCTCCTAAAAAAGCGGGATCACTTGCCTGGGATCTGCCATTTATTCATTCAGCCCCAGTTTTCCAGCCCGAAGCCTCTGGCGTACAGCACTTCCTCCGAGAAAGAAATCGAGCCGTCTTCGGCCAACACGATCTTCGGGATATTGACCGGTAGCTTGCCTTGGGGCACGGACTGCCCGAAAACAGTACAAACCGCAACCGCGAGGTTCATGTTGAAGGGTCCGTTGCCCTCAGCGTCATGAGCGCTGCCATAGGGATGAAAGGCGCAGAGGATCGCGTCTATCTCTTCGTATGTTGCTGCGTCGTAGGGGAGATTCAGGCTGAGCAGTACCGCGCGGCCGTCTTCTTTCTGGTGGATCTGCTCAATCGCCCTTTCCACAAGTTCATTTTTCGCTGCGGACTGCGACAGAATCACGAGTTGATCGGCCTCCTCCAGCGCCTGCTGAAGCTGTTCGTCTTCAAACTCCAGGTCGCTGTAGCTGATGGCCGTGACCGTCGAGCCGTCCAGCAGACTCTCTTTTTCCAGCCTTGCCAGCGCATACTCCACGGTGGGCATACGGTAGTCGTTGGTGACAAGGATCAGGGTGTGTTTACCGCTGTTTCCGTCCAGCGGCAGCATGCCGCCCTCGTTTTTCAGAAGAGTCATGCCGCGCTGTGCGATCTCCCAATCTCGTGTAAGATGCTCTGCGGAGCCAACGGTGGATTCCGCCTTGGCAAGCTGATCTTCCGCAGAAGCCGTGAGCGTGTCGGTCATGACACCCTTTGCATATTTCAGCTTCAGGATACGAGCGACAGAATCATTCAATTCTTCCTCTTTGATCTCGCCGGATGCCACCCGCTCCAGCAGGGCCTGCATATAAGCATACATCGCGGGGAAGGTGTCGATCTCCTCATCCTGATAAAGATCCACCGGGCAGAGCAGGATATCCACGCCGGCGTTGATTGCCAGCACGGCGGCGTCGGCCGGGTCAAAGTGGGTGGCTATGGCGTCCATGACCATAGAATCTGTAATCACGATGCCGTCATATCCCATTTCCTCCCTCAGAAGTCCGGTGATAATGGTACGGGAGAGCGTGGCCGGAAGGTGGACGATGTCTTCGTCCAGTTTGGAAATGTAAGTCTCTGTCTCGATGTTCGGGTACTGAATATGTGCTGTCATGATCATGTCCGCGCCGGCTTCGATCCCTGCCTGAAACGGGATCAGCTCGCAGGCCTTGAGCTCTTCGACGGTCAGCTCCGAGGAGGGCAGGCCGGTATGGCTGTCCTCGCCCACGTTGCCGTGACCCGGAAAGTGCTTGAGCGCCGCAGAGATGTTGTTCTTGTCAAGCCCTCTCAGAAAAGCGGTCACATGCTGAGAGGCAAGAGCAGGCTCATCCGAGAAAGAGCGGATCCCGATGATGGGGTTGTTGGGATTGTTGTTGACGTCGGAGACGGGAGCGAAATCCATATTAAAGCCGAGAGCGGCGATTTCCTGTCCCAGCAGATCGGCGCATTCCTCGGTCAGCGCGGGGTCGCCCGCCGCGGCCAGCGCCATGTTCCCGGGTCCGGTCACGCCAAAGGACACACGGTTGACCAAGCCACCCTCCTGATCCACGCAAATCAGCAGCGGGATGCCCGGTTTAGCAGCCATGGCCGCCGCTTGGCAATCCCGGATCAGCGTGATCGTCTGCTCCTCGTCCACGATATTCCCGCCAAACAGGAGTACGCCGCCGAAAGCATATTTCTTCAAAAGCTCCTCATAGGCGGGCGTGAGCTCCGTGGCGGTCTTTCTGTTGCTGCCGTCCGAGCGAAAAGCGACGATCATCATCTGCGCAAGCTTCTGCTCGGCGGTCATATTCGCTATTGTCTCTTCAATGATCTCATCAGTGGTTTTTTCCTGTTTCCCTTGCTTTCCGCAGGCACAGAGGCTTACGGTCAAAATCAGCGCCAGCGCAAGTGCGATCCATCTTTTGCTCATGTTTTTTTCCTCTTTTCCTTAATACTCCGGCTGGAGGATCACGATCCTTCCCTGGCCGTAGGGGTCTGCGTATTCCTCACCGATCGTGCCGCCCAGAGTATCCCGGATATAGTCGATGATCAGCTGGTTATCCAGCTTCACCTTGTCCTGCAGGATCGGCGCGTCCCGGAACATGGTGTAGCCGTCGGCGATCTGCAGCAGCATGTAATCATGTCCCGCCAGAGTGTAGACCCTCTCGGGATCGATGGGCTCGCCGCTCACCAGCACGTTTTTCACCCTGCGCTCACCTTCGATCGCCAGGAACATATCATCGTCGTCCGCAATGCAGGGGCTTTCGATGGACACGTCCACTTCAAAGCTCAGGCCGGAGACCTGGGGGAAGCTGCCGTTTTCCCTGGGGACGGAGCGCACGCCCCATTCCAGCGCGTCCAGGATATCCTGACCGGTCACCTCGATGACGCAGAGCATGTTGCCGAAGGGGGCGAGGCTGAGAATGTCGCCATAGGTGATATCACCCTTTCCGATGCTGATGCGCACACCGCCGCCGTTGACAAAGGCGATGTCGGCCTGCGCCTGATCCCGGTAGGCGTCGGCGCAGAGATCCCCCATGTTCGTTTCCGCACGGCGGACCATGCGCACCGGATTGCCGGAGCCGTCCACCGCCTCAGGGTCGTTGATCGTGAGCTCGTAGGGCGTGTAGGCAATGACTTCTCCCATCTGTTCGGCCAACGCCCCCAGCGCTTCCTCCACCCTGGCGCCGATCTCGTTGTCGATGCCCAGCAGCTCCGGCGCGGCAGTCTTGTTGGGCCAGCTCCAGATACCTGTTTCCAGAACTTCACCGTCAGAGGAAATGTGGCTGTATCCGATGCATTGGAGCTTCGTGCCGCAGGCGGAGCGCACCACGTCCTCGCCGTCCATGTTTTTCATCACGACCTGCTCCGTGTCATGGCTGTGCCCGTCGAAAAAGACGTCGATCCCGCGGGTATGCTCAATAATATCCGCGTAGGTCCAGGGCTGAGCGTCCAGCTCAAGACCGCAATGACCCATAACATAGACCAGATCAGCCCCCTCGGCGCGGGCAGCATCCACGGCGTTCTGTACGGCCGCGTACAGGCTCTCACCGGTTCTGTCCTCCTGCAGGAAACCGTAAACGAAGTCGCCGGACTCATTCTGAAAGTGAGCGGGGGAGGAGTCTCCAATCGTTCTGGGCGTGGTGACCCCCACAAAGGCGATCTTCAGCCCGGCGGCCTCCAGGATCACGTAGGGATCGAACACCGGCTCTCCCATGTAGTTGAAATTGCAGCTGATATAGGGATATTCCGCCATCTCCGCCAGCTCCAGAAAGCGGTCCGCACCGTAGTCGAACTCGTGGTTGCCGGGGATCGCGACGTCGTAGCGCATGGCGTTCATCAGCTCGATCATGGCTGCGCCCTCGCTGAGGGTTCCGATGGGCTCGCCCTGAACGGCGTCGCCGTCGTCCACGAGGAGCGTCGTGTATCCCTGCGCTTCAAGGGTATCGCGTATCTGCTGCAGCCCGGCCAGGCCGAAGCCCTTGTCGATCCCGCAGTGGATATCACTGGTATAGAGGATGTAGATCTCCCCGTTTTTCTCTGCGGGGGCAACGGGAGATGCATCTTCTGGAGCGGCGGCTTCCGCAGCGGGAGACTCGGTTTCCTCCGGCGCGGGCGCACCGGGCGCCTCGGCCTTCGATGCACCGCAGGCGGCCGTACTCAGCAGCAGCGTCAGCACGAGAAGGATCACAAATCCTTTTTTCTGAATCGTCATTCTGATGTCCTCCTATTTATGCTCCTTTTTCCCGGAGCCGGACGCGGACGATATCAGCGTCCTCTCCCTCGGGATCAAAGGGATTTTTCATTTTTTCACGAACCGCTCCAAAACCACGTATGTCCCTCTTCCTCCTGTTTCGCACGAGCCCGGCGTGATGCTTCAGCGCAGCATGGCGTCAAGCATCCGCATCACGATCCGGCTGGAATTGTCCGCCGCGATATCGCCCATATTTTCAATGGTCTCGTGAGCGTTTCCGTCCGCCTTGTCCGACATTGCCCGGATCACGACAAACGGCACCCCATACTGCGTGCAAACCGCTGCGATAGAGGCTCCCTCCATTTCGCAGGCAATGGCGTCAAAGTCATCCTGCAATATGCGGACGTATTCCTCGGAGGCCACGAACTGATCGCCCGTGGCAACGATGCCCTTGAACACGTGCTCCTCGCCCAGCACCTGAACGGCGGCCTCGTAAGCGAGCTCCACCAGCTCGGGATCGCAGGTATAAAAGTCCTTTTCTCCCATTTCTTCGCCTGTGACACCGCTGGACCAGACAAAGCCGTCGTTGGTGATCGTGCCGTAATCGTGCTGCACCAGCCGCGTCGCGATCACCTGGTCCAGCACCCGGGTCTCATCGCCGACGCCCCCCGCGATACCGGTAAAGATCACCCTGGAGATCGGGTAATTGTTCAGCATGGCTGTTGCTGCGGAGGCGGCCATGACCTTTCCGATCCCGGAGCGCATGATGACGACAGGCACCCCATGCAGCGTCCCCACGTGGAAGTCAACGCCGCCGATGGTATCCACGTGGTCGATCTGCGCCTCTTGGAGCAGCAGCGCCACCTCATTTTCCATAGCCGAGATGATCCCGACGTTTTCCTCCGGCAGAGAGTGTGCGGATAGTTGTTCTTTATCCGAAGCATGTGCTTCTATTATTTCAGATAGTGCCGGTACAATCGTAGTCTTTCTGGATAGATTCTCTTTGAAAACGAAGAATCTGTCCCCGTCGAAATTATGGAAAGCTTCTTCCAGAACTTCCTCAGCACCATTACCGAACGCCACCATATACATCATGTTTTCGGAGTCGTCGTCGCCTTTGTTGTTGATAATCGTGAAGAGGTAATCCAGACCGCTGTCCTCATAGGCTTTGCCCATGACCTGCAGCATGCGCTCAGCCATTTCGCGGACTTTTTCCTCCCCGAAGGCGTTGACGTCCGCAATGCCGAAGGTCTTTCCGCCGGCGTCATATTCCTTGTAATCAGAAAGATAGATCTCTCGGTCACTCATCTCCCCATAAGAGGCCAGCGCTTCCGCCATGCCCTGATAAAGCGCATCAATATCTTCGATATCAGCGATCCCTGTCAGGGCGTTGTAAGCAGCCCGGTCGATCTCTGTCACGTTCCGCTTCATATTCCTTGTGTCTGACAGGAGGCTCATGAGCATGACGCGAGCCATATCCCGGGGAATTTCCACATCGCACTCCTGATAGGAAAGAAAAATCAGGGATGCCGTCGCTCCGACCGGGGCTGAGCGTACGTTGATTTGCTCACTGGTCGTAACGTCTCCGATCCCGTGATGATCTACGATGCCTGCGACTCTCGCCCCGTCCATACCGTCGATCGTCTGAGAATACGTGCTGTGATCCACCAGAATGAACTGCTTTCCCTCCGCATTGTCTATAACGGGAGGAGCCTCCAGCCCAAAGAAGTCAAGTGCATACTGTGTCTCATTGTTCACCCTGGCGCTGACTGCCGCTTGCGCATTGATCCCGAGCTGGTTCAGGAGATAAGCATAAGCCATGGCAGACCCGACTGTGTCGGAGTCCGGACTTTTGTGGCCTATTACGTAAGTTGTTTCTCCCCCGTAGTCAAAACTCGTCAGAAGATCCCTGTATTGTTCTGCGGTCATATTCGCAGGGTCATTGGCGGTTCCGGAAGAACAGGCGGTAAGTCCTGCCAGAAGCAGGCAGATGATTGCGGCAATGATTCGCTTCTGATTTTTTCTGCCGTTTCCTCTATACGGTAAAGCGCTCAGCTTCCGCAGACCTGATCCCAGCGATATCCTTTTTCTCATTTATTGATTCCCCTTTTTATGAAATTGTGGGTCGTGTATTACCGGAGTTTCTGCACGACGCCCGGAACGTGATCTGCCGGCACGTCAATGCCGGACAGGTGATCAGGGCTCCTGACGCTTGCAGATATGGAGAAACAGCTTCCATACCAGCCGCATCAAACGGAAGCTTCGACTGTACGGACGGAGCGTTCCCTCCGGCCCGAAGCCGAAAAACCCGTCGCTGCAGTACGTACCCTCGCCGCTTTTTTTGCCTGCTTTCTACTTCTTCGGGATAATATGCACTTATATAAAGCTCGCAAAGCTCCCCCGCGGAAAGCCCGCTCTTTTACTTCTTCTCCATTATCTTCATGATACGGAGCGGTACCGTCAGTTCTCCGCCCGTATGATGGATATTCACGTGCCGAACAACCGTTCTTCACGTGGACGTCGGAGCTTTCTGCCCCATGGCGTCGATCATCCGCAAAACGATCCGGCTGGAATTGCCTGCCGCAATATCACCCATGTTATCGATGGTCACAAAGGCGTTTCCCTCTGCTTTTTCAATGCTCAATAGCCCATTGTCATAACGTCCCAGCCGCCGTCTTCCGTACGAGCCAGCCACCACTGATAATCGGTATATTCAGCATCCGCATTCCAGGCGCCGCCGCCCTCCACAGGCGAATGAAAGTCCATCAAAAATTCGGCAACCTGGACATAGTTCTGATCCTCGCCGCCCAGCTCGTTCATCCATTGGAGGTTCTCTTCGCTGCTGCACGCATCCCCGGCATAGCGGATGCTGTGCAGTTCGCAACCCTCCCAGGATGCAAACTGGCACTTGATCTGAATGACCGCTTCCTCCAGCTCCTCCCGGCTGTACAGATCGGAGGCGCCGTAGTCGATATCCACTTCCGCTGCGCGCACTTCCCCAAGGTATTCCTCGAAGGTCAATCCATCGGAGGTGATCTCTTTGGCAATGTCCACATCGTCGATGTACCGAATATGCCAGGGCTCATAGCCGTAACCGGTGATGTGCTCCTTGCCCTCCAGATAGCGCAGGATAAAGCCATACCCGGCGAGCTTGGCATGGATTGTTTCCCAGATTTTCGGATACTGTACCATGTCTTCGTTATAGTACACATCCGTAAAGGTCCCGTCCTCGTTTTTCAGCCGGAAATAAAGATCCAGCGCAAGGCCCGTATGGTGTTCCGAGTAACCGGGGGTGGCCACTGTTTTGGCGGCATAATCCGCCCCGTATTTCTCGATGAAGCGATCCATGATGTCCTGCTGGGCGGCAACGCTGCGGCGTGCGGAATCCAGCTCTGTATAGATGCCGTCGTTTTCTTCCAGATCGGTTTTCAGGCGCAGATACGCTTCATACGCCTTTTCCTCCACTTCCACTTCATCCCCCAAGGAATTGGTGACGGTAACCGTTTGCAGTGCTTTCTCCCAGCCGTCGGGCAAGGGGTGAAGCTTGTTGACCAGCGCCATATAGTCGATTCCGGCTTCGGGCGCATCCGCTTCCACAGGGGCGGCGTTCTCATTCACAGTCTCCGGCTTGGGATCGGCAGTTGTGTTTTCGGCAGCCCCGTTGGGCCCGCCACAGGCTGCAAGCGAAGTGATCATGCAGACAGCAAGCAAAAGGCAAATCAGTTTTTTCATTTTGTTCTCTCCTGTTTCTCCATTGTGCGTTTACAGGCTTCCGCCCAGGTTTTCCAGCGTGTCGATCACGACCACGCAGTCGGGCGAGACCCTTTGCATCACAAGCTTCATGATGTTCTCGGGCAGCGCGACGCAACCGCCCGTATAGGGTTTTTTCGTCCCCATGCAGTGCAGGAAGATGGCGGAGCCGCGGCCCGCCGTGCCGTCCTCGTTGAAGCTGATGTTCAGGCAGTACTGATACTCATACTCGTAATGGACGATATGTTCGCTGTTTTCCAGATCGAGATCCGGGTAATCCTTGATGCTGACCATTTCGTTGTAACGCATCCCATCCCTCATATCCCCGGACCAGTAGGTATCCTCGGTCACTTTGATGTACGGGATCGCGCAGCCCGGATCCTCCGCAATGCCGAAGGCTTTGTTGAAGCGATATACGCCGATGGGCGTCTGGCCGCAGCCTTCCGCGTGATCCGCGTCAAGACACAGGCCGTTGCGGCCGACAAAGCCCGGCGTGGACAGGATCTGCTTCCAGTTTCCGCTTTCATCCCGCTCGTGCAGGGAGATCATCGCCGTCGTTTTGTCCATGCCCATCCCCGCCACGACGAAGAGCTGTCTGACGTTCTCGTCCTGCGCCGCGGGCAGAGCCTTTACCCAATCGGGCGAATCCGTGACGATCTGTATAGAGGAATGGACAGCGTCCACGTTCTCTCCTCCGCGATGGGAAAGTCCCTGAATGATCAGGCCCAGCAGAAGCAGCGCGCTCAGCGCCGCAAGTACATGGATCAGCAGGTTTTTCTTTTTGTTTTCGTTCATCTCTTAGATCCTCTTTATGTTTTGTAAATGATTAATCCCTTACCGGCAATCATAATAGTACGGTTCTTTTGTCTATTCATTTCAGAGTCCTCCCTTTTGACAGGATCATTTCTGCTTGTCCTCGCGAGTCAATGATGCAGACGCTCCGAAGACTCCACTTTTATCTCTTTTTCAACGTACCGAGCAGCGCACCGCGGGTGCCGCCCTGATCGTCTGCCGCGCCGCTACGGGCGAAGGCAAGCAGCGTTACAAAAAGCAGATCAAGATTCTGCTCCCGAGTCCAGACGCGGTAAAAGCCCTGCACCGGGACCGCTGCGGCGACCTTGTGCTGCGCCGCGTCCTCCTCGTGGGGATACTGGCCGGTGGACTCAGCCCGGGCGATCTCCACGCCGTCGCGGAGGATGCGGGCGTTGAGGCCAAGCAGCTTCCCGCTGCCGCCGCCGAAGCTGGTGTCCACGCTGACGCCGTGCTGCTTTAAGTGCTTGAACACGTCCACGCCGTCCAGCTCAAAGGTATAGTGATTGTCGATAAAGAAGGAATTCCAGTCGCTTTCCTCCGTATGGCCCACCATATGGGGCGTAGTCGTGCCGTGCTCGTGGTCGATAAAGTCAAAGCCGAAGGGCGTCGTGAGCGTGAATTTGGTCATCTTCGCCTCGTAGAGCACCCTGCGATCTCCGTCCTCGATGCGGTGGCCGTATTTCGGCGTCCCCAGATCGGTGAGGAAGTAGAGCTCTCGCTCCTCGGCCTGCACGGAGGGGGCGTAGCCCGTCCGGCCGCTGGCCTCGCGCAGCTCTTTGGCCTGCGCCAGCGCCTTCTTCTCCCTGACCGCGGAAACGCCGATCACAGCAAGGATCACCGCGCCCACGCCAATGAAATAAAAGCCCATTGTGCTGTCGCCGTGAACCACGCCGGGGTCGTCGGGGTCGTACAGCACCGGGATGGTTTTGCCGACCTTATAGGAGCCGCTGGACTGATTCAGCTGCCCGGTATAGGTCTTGCCGTCCACGGTATACTCCACGGTGGGGGTGAAGGTATCGGCTTCCTCTCCGGAGCCGTCGTTTCGTTCGATATCGATAATGGTGGCTGTCGTTCTGACGAAACCACGGGATTCAAAAAACGCGGTATAGATCCCCGCCGCAAGGGCGATCACGGCAAGCGCGGCGGCAAGGATCTTCAGTTTCGGTCCTCGTAAAGAGATCATCGCTTCCTCCCCATCAGCCCTCGCTGTTGCCCAGCGTCCAAGTATGTGCGCTCAGCGTCTCCCAGGACCACTGTGCGGTTCCATTCTCCATCAGTTCTTCCATCGCGTCCGCAACGCCGGCGTCTTCAAAGCTGCCGCGATTGGCTTGCCAATCCTCGAAGCAGCTGTTCAGCAGCTCGTTGAGCGCAGGGAAATTGGCGTCGAAGCTTTCCCGTTCCTCGTCCGTCAGGCTCTCCCAGGCCTCCAGCATGTTCGCACGCAGGGTGTCGATGTCGGCAAGCCAAAGCTCGTTGTAAAAAGCAAAGCCCAGCACGTCGCAGACGGCGACAGCCTCGGCCAGCGTGCCGCCGGAAGTCCCCTTCGGAATCCCGGCCACTACGCGGAAATAGGAGTCCGCAAAGGCGTCGGTGTCGGGCACATAGACGATATAGTCTTCCTCGCCGTATTCCTCTGAGCCGAAGCGCAGCAGAGCATAGCTGAACTTGCTGTCCCGTTCGCCCATGAGCTCCGCGATGACCTCGTCGTCCGGGTTGAGAACCACGGTGTAATCGTTCGTCTCCAGAGCCTTCAGCTCCGTAAAGTCGGCAAGAAAAGCCTCATAAGCTGTGGGCTTGCGCAGTGTGACCAGATTGACGATGGACTGATACGCAGCGTCGTCCAGCTCGCCGAACTCGGCAAGCAATACAGTGTAGCCGTTGACATTGCCGTTTGCCATATAGCGGAGCTTGCCCACGCTGCCGCCCTGACTGGTGTAGTCTTCGTCAAGCGCCCCGGCGTCCAGGATCGCCTCGGTCAGCGTCATCTGATCGAGCTCCTTCATCTCCCAGGGGCCCGCGATACTCAGAGAATAGGTCGTGGTTCCGGCAGCTTCATCCTCGGTCATGGAAAAGTTTTCACTCTCAAGCCCCAGCGCGCCGAGGCCGTTGAGATAGCCGCTGACCAGCTCGGTCTCCATGCCAAAATAGGAGCCGATCGCGTCCGCCACGTACATCACATTCATAATGCCCGTATAATCGCCGTCGGCGATCACGCAGGTCAAGCGGTCTCCATCCTGCACAAACTCCCAGGCGTTGTCGGTAAAGTACTCGTTCCCGTTGGCTTTGAAAGAGAGCGTGATGCGGTCGTCGCTCAGCGTCTCGCCGTACTCCAGTTCGGGGTAGTATTCGAGCAACATGGTCTTACTCCGGCTATAGTCGGAATCCGGGGCGACCAGCGCCTCATAGATGCCCTTGAGCGTTTCCGCGGAACCAGTACGCCCCGCCGCCTCCTGCGCGCTTTCGCTCTGCCCGCAGGCCGTAAGGCTCAGCGCCATTCCCAGCGCCAGCACCGCTGCAAGGATCTGCTTCACGAGGTTGTTTCGTTTCATCTCTTTTTCCTCCTATATCATCAAGTCGCCGCATGGCGAAGGTTTGCGAATTCCTCCGCCAGTTGCTGTTGCTTGTAGGGCTTGCGCAGAAAACCGCTGGCCCGCATCTGGATCACGTCGCGGGCATAATCGGATTCCGAATAGGTGGTGACAAAAATGACGTTGATCGCGGGATGGATCGCCTGCATCCGCATAGCGAAATCCAACCCCTCCCTCTCTGGGCCGCCAAGATCGATTTCAGTCAGCAGCACATCACAGCCCTCACGCTCTGCCAATTGGAGAGCCTTTTCCGGATCCCGACAGGCGTAAATCACAGCATCCGGCCGTACAGACTTCACTTTGCGCTTCAAATCCATCAGCCCCAACGGGCTTCTATCTACGCAGAATATTGTCATTGGCTACCTCCATACCGTGTCTATTGCGGGAAACAGCATAGATATATATGATAATTATACAATCCTGAGCGTTCACAACCGTTACAATACCCTGCCTTTTCGCTAAAAAGCAGTAAAAAATCGGGGCGCAATGTCCCCGATTTCTGCAGCTCGCTATGTTTTACTCATTTTTCCCGAAACTGGAGCCGGCCTGTTGTCAGCTCCGCCCAGCTATATTCTGTCATGTATGTGCCGCCGAAGGCGTTGATCGCCTCGATATTTCCCTCCAGCATCCGGTAATAGTCGCAGTCCACCATGTCCCGGCGAACGGCGAGCTGTCGCCGCTCCCGGATCAGAATGCCGTCCATCCCGATCTCCTGCAGCGTGGCGCGAAGATCGTGAAGGATCAGACGGATGCGGGCCTTGGCTGTTTTGATATCGGCGTCATCCTCCCACAAGGCGGCGGCGATCTCCTCGGCCGTACAAGCGCAGCCTTCACGATCAATGAGAAAGGCCAACAGCTCCTTGCTTTGCCTGCGTTGGAAGATAACAGGCTTTCCGTGCCAAAAAACTTCAAAATGCCCGAAACAGCGCACCTGCAGTTTGTCCAGCTTCGGCTCGCCGGTCACCGGCAGATGCAAATGATCCAACTCTGCGCGGACACGATCCGCGTAGACGGGCTTCACGATATAGCCGTTTGCGTGAAGCGTATACGCATCGGCCGCGTATTTGGGATAGGCGCTGACAAAAATAATATTCGCTTTCGGCACGAGTTTCTTCAGCTCCACGGCAAAGGCGAGTCCGGTCATCCCCGGCAGTTCGATGTCGGAAAAAACCACGTCCGGTCGAAGCCCCTGCTCCCTTATGCTCAACAAGGCATCCTCGCCGTCGGAGAAGTCCGCAATCTCGGCGTTTGGGTCCGCTGCGGCTATGGCGTCATGAAGGAGACGAAGCGCTTTCGGTTCGTCGTCTATGGCAAGAATCATCATGTCGCGTTCACCTGCTTTTTCGGAATTTCTATGGTGACTACTGTCCCTTTCCCCGGCTCTGACTGAATGCGGAGGCTCCCTCCGCTGACCTGCTCAAGCCGGTTCTTGACATTGGCAATGCCAATATGCTCGCGACCGTCGTCGGCCAGCCGCGGCGCATTGGGATCAAAGCCGGGGCCGTCGTCCGTAACGGTAACCTCGTAGTGATCCGGGTATTCCCGCGTAGCAAGGGTAACGGTCCCGCCCTCTTTTTTAGCCCTTACGCCGTGGCGCACCGCGTTTTCCGCGATGGGCTGCAGGGTCAGCGTGGGCAGTCTGAAGTCCGTGCAGCGAATGTCATATGCGACGCAAAGAGCATCCTCATAACGGATCTTTTCGATATCCAGGTAGATTTTCGTATGCTCCAGTTCCTGCAAAAAGGGAACTTCGCCCTCGTCCTTGAGCGCGCTCATATTGCCTTGCAGATAGCGGGAGAATTTCGCGGTCGTTTCGCCCGCCGCTTTGGGATCCGCTTCGCAAAGATACTGGATCGCACTGAGCGTGTTATACAGAAAATGCGGCTGGATCTGGCTGAGCATGATCTGGATGCGCTGCTTGGCTTTCAGATCGTCCTCGTGATCCCGCACAAAGCGCAGATGCAGCCAGATGTAGTAAAAGACACAGCTGATAACGATGGCAAAGGTGAGGAAGGTGATGGGCTGATCCAGCTCTCCTGCTTGTTTATCCAAGTAAACGGACAGGGGGATCATCAGCACTACCAACAGGGGGATCAGAAGATCCCGTTTTCGAGAGCTGCGGAAATCGCGAAAGCTTTGAAACAGCCAGTATATCAGTAGGATCGAGCCAATGATATAGTTAATGCTGTGGAGCGGCCCACCTTGATAGTGATTGTACTCGTCAATGTGGAAAACCAGCGGCGAAAAGAAGGCCGTCAGGTGCATCACTCCGTTGAGGGCGGCCAGCGCCCAGCAGCCCAGATACTTTTTGTTGGGCTGGACGATATAGAGAAACAGGATCAGAAAAACAGGCCGAATCGTGTATCCCAACACGGAAACGGCAGTGCGCAGCAGCACATGAGGCTCACCATTCTCCAGATCTGCAGACAGCAGGTTTTGCTCAATCAGCACAGCACTGAGGAAAAGGATAATTCCCATGACCCAGCGGTGCTTTCGGCTGATATAGGGATCGATCAGCACAGTAATGGTCAGACCGATCAGCATGAAGCACAGCGGAACCAGCAAGCTCACGGTATTCAGGTTCCATGTCATACTCTGTCAACCCCTATCTGTTCGTGCGTTTCCCATCGGTTGGATTGCGGGAGGTCAGAAACCTTTGAGAGTTTCCAAATTCTCGACTTAATCCATACCACATCTTAATTGAGAATGGATTATATCACAAAAGCGATGCTCGAACAACCAATTTCAGTTCGCTTTCTTCTTTTCTCTCCGCATTTCCATGCTCTCTCGCATAGGAATCTTATGGTTACTGCATCCTGTACTTCGTCACGCCTTCACTGGTTTTCTTTTTTATCAGTGTCCTGCTCAGCGCGGGAGCCCACTTTTGCCGAAAGTTCGTGTTGCCGAAGTGTGCGTTGAAGTTTTCCTGCGGCAGAAGAACATAGTCCTGATCGTCTTCCTTGTTGGCGAAGTAGTACTTATAAAGCAGGACGCTGACCTCTGCCGGCACGCCGTCCGGCGTCAGCTCAATGAGACGCCGGGAAGTCTCTTCCGGCAAGTCGAAGTCCTTGTTCCGCAGCGGGCCCAGCTCCAGCGCGTCGGCCAGGATATCATCGAAGCGCAGCACCCAGGCGCCTTTGGTGTTGGCTGCGAAAGGCGGGATCAGCATTTGCCGGATCTTGTTCGCCCATTGGTGCCGGAAGCCTTTTTTCAGTGCCTGTACCTTTGTGGCGGCCTCCTTGCGCACAGCGTTGGGATTCGCCTCTACGAAGGCGATGACATTCTCCACATGCCGGATCAGCCAGCCCTCGCCCTCTGGCGTCACAAGCTCCGGAAACTCATCTGCATACTCCCCATAGTTCACTCTGAGCCTCGGATCATCAATTTGATCCGGGGCTTTTTTTGTTTTCTCCCACGAAAGGCTGCACCATGCCAGCAGCGCGCGGCGGGCAAGCTCGATCCGATCATAACCGTCTCTCCCGTCCCGGAACAGATAGCCCCGCGCCAGGATCGTCAGGATGCGTTGAAAACCGGTCAAGTCCAGCAGCATCGGGAAGGTGAAGCGGCCCAGATAGGCGGTATCGCTTTTCTTTTCTGCCTTGTATTCAGGAAACACCGTATAAGCCCGAAATTCTTCCAGCTCGTTTACCAAAGCTTCCACCATGCTTTCTTTTCCTGTTTTTCCGGCATATTGCGGTCAATGACCAGTTCCAGCGCTGTGGCGGGCAACACCTCCAGAATGAAGCTTCGCTTGCCCAGCGCCTCCGCGCACATCACCGCCATATCCATGGGGATGATCTTATCCGCTTCCCGTCTGTCGATGGGGTGAATGACATGGACACAGTTGCGAATCAACTGTTCCCGGTAATCCGGGCTGTCCACAGCACTCTGCATCATTGAGCGCATCTGCTCCGTATCATCCTTGCGGATGCCCTTGTGTTTTCGGATGGCGGCCGTCCGGTACTGCTCGTTCAGATCCATCAGAATGTCCCCCAGCACCCGGTAGCCGCCGCAGCGGAAGTCGCATAGCAAGTCCCGGCACTCCGGCGGCCGGTTGGGAAAGATCTCATACAGCGCCAGCAGCCGATCCTCCTTCGGCGTGAATTGCCAGTCGGAGGCCCGCAGGTTCTCCAGCGCGGCTTGCACGGCGTTGGGAAAGAGATAATCGAAATCGCTGTACAGCTCGTCCACAGAGATCTCGTTTTCCTGATTCCGGGAGAAGAGGATGCGCTGAATGTCCCTGCGGTAGTTGCCGGAGGGCGTCATATGCCGGTAGGCCTCGTAGCGGCGTTTGGCCTCCTCATAGTCTGTAATGATTGAGCGCATACGCTCCAGCATGTTCGGGTCGAGCTTTTCACTCCACGCCGGGTCAAGAGCAAAGGTGAAGAGCTCGGCGCTGTCCGCCTGAGGGATCTTCGGCGCTTTCGTGGTTTTTCCAAGCTGCCGGGCATACAGCGGTGTGCGCTCCAGATTGGCCGTCACCGCATCCCATTCGATCCCCTCGAAGAAGGCCTTGAACCTCTTGTCCTTGCTGGGCTCGTACCATGCGTGTTCGTCCGGCTCACCGGCGATCTCCTTGTATCGGAGAAAGATGTTTCGCACCTTGGCCCGGTTGCCCAGGTATTCGGACAGATCCGGCTTGATGCCGCTCTTGGCCGAGTCGATCTCCAGACCGGTCAGGATGGTCAAAACCTCCGTCTCCCTGCGGTACTGTTCCCGCAGTTCTTCGGGTGCGGCTTCGTCATAGGCCACGACACTTCGACGCAAGGCAGCATTGGAGATTTGCCCGACGCGGGAGGAAAAAGTGCTTTTCACCGTCTGGAAGCGGGCGTACCAGTCGTTGGCGTCCGCAATCAACGGCTCGGCAGACGGGATCTTCAGCAAGGGCAGATTGTCCGCGTTTTCCAGCCCGCCATCGTAGTTGCGGCGGATGCTGTGCATCAGAAGCGGCTCAGCGTAGAGATGAACCAGGTCGCCGTCGTAGTCTGCGCCGCCCAGCCGATCCGGAATCAGAGAACGGGAATCCACCATCGCTACATAGTAGAGCTGAGACAGATATTTTTCCCGCAACGGCCCCACAGAAGAAAGCGGCGTGACCAGGGCTTCCTCGTTTCGGGAGATATGAGGGTTGCGTGAGATCGTCAAATACGTCTGCGCCGGGAAAGTGGGCTGCGGTGCATAGATATGGGCACCGGTCAAGCACTCGGACGACAGGATCTCAAACGCCTTTTGTGAAATCGGCTTAGCGATGGTCGCCAGCAGACGCATGAGATCATCCGAGAGATACCGGGTATCCCCGCTGACCTGCAGTTTGCCGATGGCGTATTTCTCCCGGACCTGCCGGGCTTTGTTCTCCAGTTCTTTCTGGAAGACCCGTTCCTGCAGAAAGGCCGGGTTCTTATACAGCAGTTGAGCCCGCAGCTTTCGCTTGTCGCCGTAGTCCAGCTCGGGATTGTCCTTGTCCGCGCCGAAATACTCCAGCTGCCAGTCTGTATTGGCAACGGCGTTATAGTAGGCGGTCTCCGTCGCCTTAGTCAGCCAGGTCCGGTCTATGTCCTCCGGAGAGCTCCCCCAGCCGTCAGGCAGATCACGGGGGCGGTATTCCTCGGCTGTAATGGCCGCGGTATTGAGAAGCTGGAAGTTCAGCTCTGTCAGCCCATCCCTGCTGCGTCGGTCCATGTTGGAGATAAAGAGCCTGTGACCATACGCCCGGCAGCGATCCAGATACTCCCGCCAGTTCAGACCGTTCTCCTTCATCCAGCCCCAGCCCTTGCACATGCTCCGGGTCAGAATCATTTCTACCTGCGAGACAGGATGCCGGATCCCCTCTATGTCCTCGATCTCCTCCACGCCGAGCTCTTCAAACAGAGCGTGAAAATCTATCTCATGCACCACGCCCTTGATGTAGGGCATACGGATCTGGAAGGAGTGGTGGTCATGCGTTTCGTCGCTGTAGGGATCAAACGCGCTTCCGAGCCCGGCGGAGATCAAGCCTTCACCGTCGAACTCCAGGACCTCAACGTCCATAGTTTTCTCAATGCGGGAATACCTGTGTACCGGCTCATCCGACCCGTCATCCTCGACAGTGATGACGGACACGTTTCTTATGATGCTGCGGGGATTGTCCACTACAATGACGTGATCGGCGTCCATGGGGAAGAAGTCTGGACTGATGATCCGCCCGCTGGTAAACATCAGTCCATTGTAGGCGTAGAGCTTGGAGAGCTGACACTCGCCGATGGTCATGCCCAGGGTCATGCGCTCCCACAGGGGCGCAAAGAGATCGGCCCGGATAAAGGAAAGCATATTCTCCCGGCTCATGCTGGCTGAACGCTCAAAAGCGACAAAGCGCACGGGACCGCGACCGAAGTCCAGTTCAATGCCCTCCGGCCGGAAGAGCCATTCTGCCAGCTCCTGCAGCTCCTTTACCCGCCCAACGGCGCGACGATCGAAGATGCCGGAGAAATCCAGATAGACCAACGCCTGCGCCAGGGCTTCAATAACAGCTCCGTGTCTCGCGCTATTCTCTTTCTCCAGCAACCGCAAAAGCTGACGGTACAGGGCGCAATCGTCCTGCGGCATCCTGGTGACCAGGCTGCGGCTAACCTCAGCATCGGTATCGAAATAGAAGCGATAACCATTCTCCGTTTTCTTCGCACAGTTCAGGATCGTCCGCGCAGAGATCTGGAGAATGCTGTACTGCGGTAATTTCACGGTCAAACCTCCTTTCCGGAAGCAAAACCCATAATAAAATAACTGCCTTCACTTTTCAAGAGATTCGGCTCTATATTCTCAGTATAAACTCTTCGGAGTCCCATTTTCAGGACAGTGAACGGCGATTTTCAGCTTGCCCCAAAACAAGAGGTAGGCTGTTTTCGTAATTAAATAACTGCCTTCACTTTTTGGGGGCGAGGAAAGGAGGTGAACCCTATGGCAAACATTTTTGACGCCGTCCGGGAGGCTGTACCTGTCCCCCTGGCGGCGGTGCGCTACGGCCTGCAGGCCAATCGCACGGGGATGGTGCGCTGTCCGTTCCACGACGACCACAACCCAAGCCTGAAGCTGAACGAGGACTACTTCCATTGCTTCGGCTGCGGGGCTGGCGGCGACGTCGTGAGTCTGACCGCGCGGCTGTTCAACTTGCGGCCCTATGAAGCGGCCAGTAAGCTGGCGGTGGATTTCGGCGTGGATGTACCGGCCACCGCGCCGCCGGATGGCAGCCTGAACCGTTTCCGGACGGATCTGCTCCGGTGCCAACAGGTACTGGATGAGTACCTGAACCTGCTGATCCGGTGGCAGAGGAAGTATGCTCCGCGATCCCCGGACGAGGAGCCGGATGACCGCTATGTTGAGGCCTGCCAGATGCTGGAGCCCATGGACTACATGGCATCAGTCCTGGCTGCCGGTACGCTGGAGCAGCGTATCCGCACGGTGGAACGGCTCATGGCAGACGGCAAAATGGATCAGCTGGAGGAACGCTTGACCCGGCTGACCCAGGAAGAAAACGCAAGCGAATATCTAATTATGGAGGAATATTAATGGAAAGGTACAACTACAAAGGAAAAGAAATCATCGGGATCGACCAGGGTTTTGGCAACATGAAGTGCCGGCATGTGGTCTTCCGAACGGGCGTGCAGGCTTATGACGCCGAGCCGCCCATGACCGCCGACGCACTGTTCTACGGCGGCAAGTATTATGTGGTCGGCGAAGAGCACAAGGGCTTCGTCAGCGACAAGAGTCAGGATGAAGACTATTACATCCTGACCATGGCTGCGCTTGCCAGGGAACTGGAGTTCCGGCACATCACAGAATGTGAGGCGGTGCTGGCGGTCGGCCTGCCCATCCAGTGGATCGGCAAGCAGAAGGAAAGCTTTCGGCAGTATCTCATGAAAAATGAGATGATCGAATTCCGCTACCATGAGCAGGACTACCTGGTGCGGATCGACGACGTACAGGTCTTCCCCCAGGGCTTCGCCGGGATCGTCCAGCGCCTGGGAGACTTCAAGGGACTGAACGTGCTGACGGATATCGGGAACGGGACCATGAACACAATGATGATCAAAGACGGAAAACCCATGCTCAGCCGCTGCTACACGGATAAGCTGGGCGTTGAGCAGTGCATCATCCGCATGAGCAACGAACTGCTGGCCGTCAGCGGCTTTTATGTACCCTACGACACCTGTGAGGATTTCCTTCGCAGGGGCAGCGCAGAGCTGTCGGAGAAGTACACGGCTGTCATGCAGAAGGCCGCGGAGGAATACTCGGACTCCATCATAGCCAAACTCCGGGAATATGAGTTCAACCCGGAAATCATGAAGCTCACCGTCATGGGCGGAGGGGCCTGCATCCTCAAGCACTTTTGGAACGGGAGCAACAACCGTGTCCGGTATATTGAGGACATCTGCGCCACGGCCAAGGGCTATGAGCTGCTGGCGCTGAACAATCTGAAACGGAGGGATGCGTGATGTAAGCATGAGAAAGAATGAGAAGACGTTCTTGCTCCGCTTCGATCTCTCCCGTAAGACAGACCGGGAGATCTGGGAGTGGCTGCATGAAAAGAGCGAATCGCAGACGCTCTCCATGAACGCCTTTCTGATCGAAGGTCTGCGAAAGCTGATGGCGCAGGAGGCAAACGAAAAGCCGCTGGATGCACACGCCCTGGCAGAGGAAATCTGCCGGGAGCTGCGTGCCCAGCGGCTTTTCGTGTTTCCGGAGGGCGAAGGCCCGGAATCCACGATAGAGGCAGAGGATGAAATCCCTGCCGACATCCTGGATTTCGCCAACAGCTTTTGATGCTTGCAATTTGATAGCATGGCCATCATGCCGATGCTTTCATTTTGCAAGCATGGATCGGCGACGCTGAGCTGGCGGCGATCCGGCGAAGGGGTACAGGGGAAAACGCTTTGCCCCTGTGCCCTCGGCAGAGCCCACGACACTTTGCAGCTCTTTGGGCTGAAAGTGTCATAGTGGGTTACACACTTTGAAAAAGCTGTGGAACGCGTCCCCAGCCCCCGTAAACAACCAGGAAAGGAGGTGAAAGCTATGAGTAAAAACTATGCCGTCGCCCGCGTTGTGCAGTATACCAAGGCTGGCGTCGGCAAGGCGGAACGCCACATCGAACGCAAAAATCAGAACTACGAGAACATGAACGTGGATCTCTCCCAGTCTCCCCGTAACGTCCATTTCAAAAGCTGCGAGGATCCGACCTACAGCCAGCATCTGGACAGGCTGGTGGAAGAAGGATCCGTTTCCCTGCGTGGTCTGAAGCAGGACGCCAAGGTCTTCGATGAGATGATCTTCGATGTGAACACCGCCTACTTCGAAGAGCACGGCGGCTATGAGTATGCCCGGGACTTCTATGAAGAGGTCTTCCGTTTCGCCCAAAAGGAGTACGGCCCGGAAAACATCGTCTCGGCGGTGATGCACGCAGACGAGCTAAACACCGCGGTCAGCGAGCAGCTTGGGTATCCGGTCTACCACTACCATCTACATGTCGTAGCCCTGCCCGTGGTGGAAAAGGAGATCCGTTATTCCAAGCGATGTAAGGATCCGGAATTGGTCGGCAAGGTCAAGGAGGTCGTCCATCAGATCAGCCACTCCAAGAAATGGGCCTCGCCTAAGGTCACGGACGAGGACGGAAAAACGCATTTGGTCAAGTCCTACAGTCTCCTGCAGGATCGCTTTTTCGAGCACATGCGGGACGCCGGGTTCGAGGACTTTGAGCGCGGCGAGCGTGGAAGCACGGCCCAGCATCTGTCCGTCACGGAGTATAAAGTCAAGAAAGAGGCGGAACGGCTGGAGAATCTGGAAACAACCGTTGTGTTCATGGAGAACAGCATCGACTTTCTCGATAAACAGACAGAGGAAGCCCAACAGAAGGCAGACAAGGCCCAGGCACGGGTGGACAAGCTCGTGCCCAAAATGGAGAAGATCGAAGACCTGGCCCGCAAATACACCAACGACGCCGACCAGGTACTGCCCCAGCCGGATGTGCTGGAATCTGCCAAATCCTATCGGGAGAAGAAAGCCATGCCTTTATACCGGAAGATCATCAGCGTGCTGCGAAACCTCTTCAACAATTATCTGGATTTGAAACACGACTATGAAGATCTCCAGCGGAAATACGAGAGGGAGATCGACAGCGGAGAGCAGATGAAGAAGACGATCAAGAATCTCCACGCGGAAAAGGCCAGCCAATCTGTCATCGTCGCCAAGTTCTACGCCCTGTGCCGCGGTTTCGGAAAAGAGTATATCGAATCTCAGGCCATGGGCGTTTTGGAACGAGAAGACCAGGAGCGACAGCAAAAGAAGCTGGCGCGCAAGCGCCATGAACGGGACGCGAGGTAACGGGTCGGTCAGTTTTGACCGGCCCGTTTTCTGCGTTCGGGACAAAAAATAAAAACACAAGGAGAAACTGAAAAAGATGAACGAAACAAATCAACTGCCGGAATGGTTCGACGGCAAGAAGGTCGAAGAGGTGGCCTTCTGCCGCGCCTTTCTGGCGAAACACCCCATGATCTGCGTCAACAAGAGCTTCTTCACCAAGGAAGGCCGCGTCTGTGACGAAAGCGGGCTTCGGCGGGAGATCTATGACGCGATCAATCCGTACCTTACCACGGGCCTGATCAAAAAGGTGGACAGCCTTTTGGAGCTGCTGCGGGTCGAAGCGTATACCGGAGATCTGCCGGTGCAGACCGACCGCATCCATGTAGCCAACGGCACGCTGTTCCTCGACGGTACCTTTGCCGAGGAAAAGGAATACTGCCGAAACCGCCTGCCGGTCGCCTATGATCCGAACGCGCCGTTTCCGACGCGCTGGCTGCAATTCCTCAATGAGCTGCTGATTCCGGGAGACATCCCGACTCTGCAGGAGTATATGGGCTACTGCCTGATCCCCACGACCAAGGCGCAGAAGATGCTGATGCTGGTCGGCAAGGGCGGCGAGGGCAAGAGCCGGATCGGTGTGGTCATGCGCGCGCTTTTCGAAAACAGTATGGTCAACGGGAATCTGACGAAGGTAGAGACCAACCGTTTTGCCCGCGCCGATCTGGAGCACACGCTGGTGATGGTGGACGACGATATGAAGCTGGAGGCCCTGCCCCAGACGAATTATATCAAGACCATCATCACCGCGGAGCTGCCCCTGGACTTGGAGAAGAAAAGCCAGCAGAGCTATCAGGGCGAGCTGTACTGCCGCTTCCTCGGCTTCGGCAACGGCTCGCTGAAAGCCCTGTACGATCGCAGCGAGGGCTTCTTCCGACGACAGATCATTCTGACCACCAGGCGAAAAGACAAGAATCGAAAAGATGATCCCTTCCTCTCGGAGAAACTGATCTCCGAAAAGGAAGGGATTTTTCTCTGGTGTCTGGAAGGCTTAAAGCGTCTGATCGCACAGGACTACAAGTTCACCATCAGCCCGCAGACGGAAGAGAACATGAAAGAAGCTGTCTTTGAAGGGAACCACATCATGGAGTTTCTGGCCTCGGAGGGCTATATCCGGCTGAAAGCGGATTACACGGTCACCACCAAGGATCTGTACGCCGTGTATTGCCTGTGGTGTGAGGACAACGCCATCAAGCCCTACGCCAAGAACACCATGAGCCACTATCTGAAGGAGTACGGCGACGCCTACAACATTGCGGAGACCAACAACCTGAAAAACGAGCGCGGTATTCGCGTCCGCGGCTTCGAAGGCATCGGTATCGTCATCAAGCCGGAAGCCCCGTACAGCAAAATCTATGACGAGGAGTGAAAATCATCTGTACGTACGTACAGATCTTTTCAACTCCTCTGCTTTTTCAAATACTCAGAAAGGAGGAAACGCCTATGAATCAAAACGTGGCTGCTGACTTTCAGCCGAGAATGCAGTTCAAAGATTACCCGGATGTGCTGACCGTGCAGCAGACCGCAGAACTGCTCTCTGTCTGTAAGAACACCATCTACAAGCTGATCCGGGACAATGAGCTGCCGTGCCGCAGGATCGGCTCGGCCATCCGGATCCGAAAGACGGATGTGATCGGCTATATGCGTCAGTGATCGTCCACCAGCAGAAGGTCGGAGCGCGCAGCGGCAAGCTGCCGCAGCTCGTCGGTGAAGCCGCCTGCGCTGAACAGCACGAACCAATTCTTGCGGTGAGGCTTCTCCCAGGGGACACGCTCCGCCTTCTGTTCCAGCTCGCGCAGGACATTCAAGCCCACCGGCTCCTGCCAGAATTTGCACTCGCCGAGGATCAGGTTTTGCCCCTCGGGGTCGAGCGCCGCGATGTCGATCTCCGTATCGTTGTCCCACCAGCGCCCGATCCGGGAGAAGTGGAAGGGCCAGGCGTCTTCGGCGTTGAGATCCCACATCTTTTCCCGGCATACGTCCTCATAGACGAAGGCCGTGTGACTGGAAACGAGGCCCTTGCGGATCTTATCCAGCACGATCCGGCTGTTGCCGCTCTCGATAAAGCTCATGTTGGGATAGACGAAGGCAAACCAGAAGCGGATATAGTTGTCCTTGATCTTGTATAGCCCCTTCTTGCTCTTCTCCGGCTTGTCCTCGGTGACGGGCACCTCGCGTTCCAGGATATCCAGGTCGATCAGCGTTTTCAGATACTTGGTCAGACTGGTAGCCTTGACCTCCAGCGCAGCGGAGATTGCGGACAGTCTGTGATTGCCTGCGGCGATGGCCTTGATGACCGAGAAATAACTGCCGATCTCGCTGACCTCCTGCTGCAGCAGGAAGTGCGGCTCGTCGTACAGGTAGCCGGAGCGATTGAGGACGTTGCGCGCAATCGCTCGGTAGATATCTTTACTCTCGGAGAAGACCTCGACGTATTTGGGAACGCCGCCGGTGATCGCGTACATCTCTATCAGCTCCCGGCGGCTCTTGCCGGGGAAGAATTCCCCGTAATAGCGGAACGGGATCTGACTCAGCCGGATCTGCGCCGTGCGCCGCCCGTACAAGGGGCTGTCGTAGGATAAGGTCTGGGACTCCATCATGGAGATCAGAGAGCCGCAGAGAATAACCATCACGGATCTGCTCTTGAGCTGTTCTTCCCATATGCGCTGAAAGACAGAGGGGAAGGCCGGATTGGACTTGCCGATATACTGGAACTCGTCGATGACGATGATGGGCTTGTTGTCGAAGCTGTGCGCCATGATCGCCTTGAAGATCGCGTCCCAGGAGGAAACACTTGCTTCCCGTAACAGGTCGCTGTCGATGAACTCGGAGGCTTTGTCCTTGAAGGCGTTGCGGTTCTGGATCTCGGATTCCTCACTGGCCAGGAAGAAAAGGGCGTTCTTATCCCGGATAAACTCTGTGATCAGCGTAGTTTTCCCGGCGCGCCGACGCCCGTAGAGGATGACAAGGGAGCTGCCCTTGCGCTCGTATTCGTTCTGCAGGGTATCCAGCTCCTGCTCGCGGTCGATAAATCGTTCCAATCAAATCACATCCTTCAAAATTATTATACTGCAAAGTATAATAATTTCAAGCATTATTTTTAGCCATTCTAACGAAAATTTATTCCGTGCTTGAATAGCCCGCTGCGGCAAGGTATAATGATCTTGCAACAGCGGGCTATTTTTGCACCTGTCATCGAAAGGAGAAATGGATTGTAATGACAGGCAGCCTGCAAACCAAAAACAATCAATACTATATCGTTTTGAACACCTATGAAAACGGCAAACGGAAGCAGAAGTGGATCAATACGGATCTTCCGGTGAAGGGCAACAAGACCAAAGCCCAAAAGCTCCTTCGGGAAACCTTGGAAGAATACGAAAAGGCGGAAGAACTTCGGGCACAGCAAGAGGCGGATCGGGCCAACATCCCCTTTGTGGACGCGATCAAGCTGTGGTATTCGGAGAAAACGGCGGACTTTGAGCATCCCATCGACGAAGTGACCAGGCAGGGCTATGAGACCTTGATGAAGAACCACGTCTTCCCTTATTGGGAAAAGAAAGGGTTTCTGCTCCGGGAGATCAACAAGAACAATCTCCAGGACTATATCAACGAGAAGGCGAAGAACGGTCGGCTGGACGGCAAAGGCGGTTTGGCCCCACGAAGCCTCAAGCTCCTGAAGAACATCGTCAATCAAACGCTGCTCTACTGTGTGTCGGAAGGGATGATCCCGAATAATCCCTGCCAGTTCGTCAAGCTCCCGGCCTGCGAGCGCTATGAGGCCCATTTCTACACCAAGTCGCAGATCGACGAGCTGCTGGGGAAGATCAAGGACGAGCCTCTGTACCCACTGATCCGCCTGACGGCTTTGTACGGCCTGCGGCGCAGCGAGGCTTTGGGCCTTCGCTGGGACTGCGTGAACTTCGAGGCCGAGACCATCACGATCCGCCGCACGGTTTCCAAAGTCTCGACCATTGTCGAGAAGGATAAGACCAAGAACGCTTCCAGTCGCCGCTCGTTTCCTATGACGCCGGAGATCAAAGAACTCCTGCTGAACCTAAAAGCACAGCAGGAGAAAGACAAAGAGTTCTTCGGAGACACTTACCACGAATGTGATTCCGTGTTCCGCTGGAGCGACGGCAGACCCTTCTCGCCGGACTATGTGTCGGACAAGTTTCCAAAGCTGCTGAAAGCCAACGGGATGCCGCATATCCGCTTTCATGAGCTCCGCCACAGCGCGGCCAGCAATCTGCTCAACATGGGCTTCTCGCTCAAGGACGTGCAGGAGTGGCTGGGGCACAGTGACATCAAGACCACGGCCAATACCTACGGCCATCTTGACGCCAAGCGGAAGCTCTCCATGGCGGAGGCGCTGGTAAGCTGAAAACGCCGTATTATCAAGCAAAAATGGGTGTTAGAAACTGTTAGAAAAAGTGTTAGAAGAGCGCTTGGATGCACCTCAATTGGGAATTTCTGCCAAAATAAAAACGGGGCGAAATGTAAGAAAAAAGTCCCAAATCCTTTCGGATTTGGGACTTTTCCCTCAATAACGCACCCCGTTTTGATGGTGGAGATAAGCGGGATCGAACCGCTGACCTCTTGAATGCCATTCAAGCGCTCTCCCCGTACAAGAGTAAAACTACCCCCCTAAAGGGTAGTACGGGGAGGTCATGTCAATACGCAGAAACCCCTCTAATCCTACGAAAAAGCCGTTTTTCTTCGGATAAGCGAATTATAACATGGTGTTTTTGCACCGTCAATATATACGTTTTTACATCTGGCCGCCGCCCGCTCAAGGAACGGGCGGCGGTTTCCATTACTATTGTAGTACACGAAATAGTTAATTGAGAGTATTTACTTCTAATACCTCACCAAATACATGATATTCATTGTACGACGTTATCTCAATAGGCCGATATTGCTTATTGGATGAGACAAGCAGCAGTTTGCCATTGGATTGTACTATCTTTTTACAATAGCAGTTTCCATTGTACCAAACTATTCCTATGTGTGCGTGCGGGATTTCCTCGCATTGTTTTATTAGCACAATCGCCCCGTCGCAAATATCTGGCTCCATACTGTCTCCAGATATTCTTACTGCGTATGTACATTCTGGATTGCGTACATCAATTTCTTCAAATGGTATGTTATCATCTAAAAACGACCCGGGGCCAGCAGATGCCGACATTTCGTATAAGCGAACCTTACGAAAGGTTGGACGATTGATTTCAACAGCTCCTCCATCTTCTTGATAATGAGGATCACATAGTTTTGCCAGCGTATCATAATGCTTTTTGTCATGTGTCTTCATAAAATTGAGTAGGTGTTGTAGTGTATCAGGCAAAACCGTAATGCTATCAATATCATCTACTATTTCACTACCCGATATCGCCCGCAGATGAGATTGGTTATTCAATAATCTTAAAACAGCCCTGCCTGCCGCTGTGTTCCCGCTTTTCTCCATTTCAAGAACTTTATCAATCATGGTACATTTATCATTCGGAAGGGGGAGCTTAAACGTCAAAAATGCTTCCAACAACCGGCGTGCCATATTAGGGTATTGCAGATATTCACTTGTGTCGGAAGGCGGGTTCTTAACAAAGAAGTAAACTTTTTTGAACAGATAGGCGTATTCATCGTGGTATTGTCCAATAAGCGCATCTTCATTTATGATTTGAGGAACATTATGAATACGTTGAATGGTGTAGCGGTTAGTATCTCGCTTATACATCAATGAATAATCTTTAAGTAAAGAAAACTTGTGGGTGAAAATGAATGTTTGCCCAGCTTCCTCGGTTTTTTCTTTGATGTAACTTATCGCGTTGTAATAGAAATTTGAGTCAAAGCTTGAAATGGGATCATCCAACACTATTATTGTTCTTTTCGCGTCTGCATCAACATCCAATAATGTGTTAAAAAAGTAAATCAGCGCGATGGCATTCTCTTCGCCCCTGCTTAAGTTTTTGGCTCTTTTCCCATTCCTCGTAATCAGATATCCCATCTCTGAGTTTTTAAAGATGAGCTCAGACCTACCCATAATAAATGAAATATCTTTGTTTATAGCATCTGCAGGGATTTGAGAGTTTCTTATTTCCTGTTCTAACTGTGAAATATGCAGTTTCAAATCGTCACAATGTGCTTTCTGTTCTCTATGCTCTTTCTCCTTTTCTTCAATCCCCTTTTCAGCTTCGGCTATTTCGTCTGCAAACTCAGAAAGATGATGCTGTTCGACTTGTTCTTTCGCTCGTCTAATGCTTTCTTTGAAATCCTCTGTCTTTTTATTATGTGCTTTGATTATATCTTGTATTTTTTCAAAAACAGCATAGTCAAAGGTCAATGAGCTAACTCTATTCAGAAAAGCATCCGCGTACTCAGAGTTAATCATATCACTTTTTTTCTTTTTTAATATCTCAATAATCTCCGCAATTACTGAAATATACTCATCACAAACTCTTTGTGCGTCAGCTTGCAGGGGAGCATATTGGCTTTGCAGTTCAAGATAAAATAGACCTTTATCGGGCAAAGACGTTTTTGCTGTTTCAAATTCTTGGCTTTTATCATGTAGCAGTTTTATCGCGCCTTCAATCTTATCAGATAGCTCTTTATAAGATTTATTAAAGTGTGCGCGCAGCTCTTCTAAACGATTTTCAGAAATAGGGTTGCCACAGAATAAGCAAATGTTAGAATGCTTATCTGTATGTATCGAAAGACCATGTTCAACCCAATTCCCCACCTGCGCATCACTTTTTAGGGCTTCGATTGTTTTATTAACAGGTGTTTCCTTTAGAATTGCGCTGACATATTCCTTTACAGTAGATTGAATGAATTTTGTTTTTATAGGGGAAACCGTAGGACGCTGTTCAGCCCGAATAGAAGCTAAAGCCTTTTGATAATCATCATCGGATAATAGTTGTCGAGCGGTCAATGCTTTAATAGCGGAAAAGAACTTGTTTTTGTTATACGCATTTGTATATTGGGCAGCATCCTTTATAATCTTTGCTTTATCTGTTTTGAGCTGTTCAAAATCCTGCCTTTTCATCAACAACTCATTTTCTAATGCTTTCAGCTTTGCCGACTGCTCTTTTTCCTTGCTTTTAAGATCCTTAACCGCATCGATTTTCTCTTTCTGCCCTTTGCCAACAGCAAAAATGTGTTTAACAGGATCGGCTGTTGCGATGTTCTCTTGGATATAATTCTGATGAAAGACTTTAAAAAAATATGGAATAGTACCCACTCTGTTTTGTGTAATGGTGGCGTGGGCACCAGAGGCGGTATCTTCAAAGAGCAAAGAAAAACTCGTTTCTGTGGATGATAACTGCCCATCTTCTAACTCTTTGAAAAAATCGCATAGCGTGGTCTTTCCACTGCCATTCCAACCATAGACGATGTTATTTTGATTAAAAAGTGAGCAGTTACTCTCATCCCACTTAAAGTCTTGGAAAAACCGGTAACCCTTTAGCTCTTTTATTTTTCTCAGTCGGTACATCCCATCGCCTCCAGTCAGAAACACGTTTCAGTGTGTTCTCATTCTAACATATCGCCCTTTCTCATTCAACGAATTTCGACAATAATCTGAGGCAGATCACAAAGCATTTTATCTATTTCTCCAATAATTCTGTCTTGTATATGACGCCGCCCATTAGGACAACGGGCGGCGTTTTCATATATCCAGCAGCGAAAGGAGGCGTTTTCGTACTTGCCAGCCGCGAGGCTGGCTTTTTTCATGCCACGACAAAGGAGGTCAGTAAATGGCAGACGAAAAGAAAAGCATCGGCCCAGAGGCGGTAAAGCCCGCCGAGGCCCCGGCACAGGGGCAGCCTGATCCGGTCAAGGCCGCGCCGCCTGAACAGACGGCCCCGCCCACGCCCGGAAAGGTCATAGATTTTTCCGCTGCCCGTGAGGAGGCTGAAAAGGACAAGGCCGCCGCACAGAAGGCAGCGCCGCAAAAAGCCCCAGCAGATAAATCCGACGGTGCGGACAAGCCCCGCGGGGGCCGCCCGGCAAAGGCTGACAAGGCGGCCCCCGGCGAGGCTGCCGCCCCCAAGCGGGACAAAAAGTCCCAAAGTAAACCGGCTGTGAAAAAGGCCCCTGTCAAGGAGGAGGCTGCTCCCGCCCAGCCGGAACAGCCGCCCGAGCCCCGCGATGCCTCTCGCGGTGAAAAGGAAGAGGTCGTGTATCTCAACCTCTCTGAGCTGCACCCGTTCAAAAACCACCCCTTCGGCGTCCGGGACGACGCGGAAA
>Ga0208297_1000888_pt1 | contig 41104 bp, 29 predicted proteins | sample LMS_cellobiose_e_FD_187367 | JGI IMG/M metagenome (GOLD analysis project Ga0208297, IMG submission 187367) | Rumen-fistulated moose microbial communities from Alaska, USA - LMS_cellobiose_enrichment (SPAdes) (version 2) | ecosystem: Host-associated > Mammals > Digestive system > Stomach > Rumen... | reverse complement strand
GTGCGCTTATGCGGTATTAGCAGCCGTTTCCGGCTGTTATCCCCCTGTGTAAGGCAGGTTACCCACGCGTTACTCACCCGTCCGCCACTAAGTTCATAAGCTTCCATCCGAAGACTTCCGCTTATAAGCTCCGTTCGACTTGCATGTGTTAAGCACGCCGCCAGCGTTCATCCTGAGCCAGGATCAAACTCTCAAATTAAAGTTTAATCATTTTCAGAATTAACATTGGCTTTTCAAATCTAAGATTTGAACAATTGTTATTTCCGGTAGTTCAACATAAGTTGTACTACTTTTTACTGTTTTAAGGTTGTACCATTTCTGGTACTGTTCTTTTCAATCATTAAGACCGGAGTCTTAAATCCTGAATGAAATTTATAAGAAAATTTCAGGGTTGTTTCACTGTTCAGTTATCAATGTTCATTGTTGCTTTCGCTATGTTTTCTTTAAATCATCACCGCGTCAGCAAAAGGTATTCTATCATATTGTTTCTTAGTTGTCAATACTTATTTTAATTTATTTTTTCAGATTTTTCTGAACCAATGTAAAATAAGAACGGAGAAAGAGGGATTTGAACCCTCGCGCCGCGCAAGCGACCTACACCCTTAGCAGGGGCGCCTCTTCAGCCTCTTGAGTATTTCTCCGGATACTGAACTAATAATATGATATTCAGTTGATATTACTATTTTCGCACCCTTATTTTACCTCTCAGGTGCATTAGTTAGTATAGCAAAAGGCTTATCTTTTGTCAATCATTTTTTAAACAATTTTCAAACAATTTTGCATCTTTTCTACAAATCCTTTATTTTAAGGGGTTGCAGTCTATATTCTACATAATTTTTGCCAACAATATTCACGTTTTTTTATTAAATTAAAAATCTTATTCCTTTCCTCACTTTTATGAAACACAATTTTTAAGCTATCTGTTATTTTTATATTCTACAATTGCTGTATCATAAAGATTATTTCCTTCAGTATCTATTACTACAATAGCAGGAAAATTTTCAACAAACATTTCTCGGATTGCTTCAGTACCTAAATCTTCGTAAGCTATAATTTTTGAACTTATAATTTTTTTTGACAGAAGAGCTCCTGCTCCTCCAACTGCAGCAAAATAAATTCCCTTCTCTTTTTTTATTTCTTCTATTACTTCACTACTTCTTTTCCCTTTTCCGATCATACCTTTCATTCCCTTTTGTAAAAGCATAGGTGTATATTTATCCATACGACTGCTGGTTGTCGGTCCAGCAGAACCAATCACCTGTCCTTCTCTTTCCGGTGTCGGCCCCAGATAATAAACAATATTATCTTTGATGGGAAATGGTATTTCCTTTCCCTCCAATACTGATTCATAGATTCTTTTATGGGCCGCATCTCTGGCACTATAAATAACTCCTGTTATGTAAACATAATCTCCTGCCTTCAGACTTTTGGTTATATCTTCTGTCAGAGGAGTTTTAATATATTTTTCCATGATATCTCCTTTTTTTTAGATTTTATTTTGATGTAAGTATATTTAACGTGATAATATATACCATCTTTTTTTATTTAGCTCAATTATTATATTAATCCTTAATATGTCAAATATGTAAAATATAATTTTTAGCCAGCTATAACTTACTTTAATGATCAATATTCTTATCAATTATCAATTGTCATAGCTAACCCATAAAATTCTTTTAGTCCTCTCCTGATTCAACCCCATAAAAATATAAATTGTTAAATACATTAACAATGGTTTTGTCAGAAAATTGTATTATTTTAAGCTAAAAGAACTTCATGTTATATAACTTGGGACTATTAATTATATTTCGATACTACTGCTTTCTTTATAATTGCTCTTACTAATTAATGACTCTTACTAATAATGACTCTTACAAAAAATCTTTACACATAAACCTTAATTTTAATGATATTAATCCACAAAACCAGTCTGTTTTTTTGTTTTTTGTGGATAAATATTATGTTTTTTCAGATAATTCTTGATACATGTCTATTGACATGACAGCATATATTGATCGCTACAGGTAAGCCGGCTATATGTGTTGGATAGGTTTCAACATTTACTCCAAGTGCAGTAATTTTTCCTCCAAATCCTCCGGGTCCGATTCCTGTATCATTGATTTCTGCTAAAAGTTCCTCTTCTAATTCTTTGATATGCTGAAGCGGTGATGATTTATCCAGGTTTCTTGCCAGCGCTTTCTTAGATAGTATGGCTGCTTTCTCAAAACTTCCACCAATTCCTACCCCTACAACAATAGGCGGACAGGCATTAGGACCTGCAAGCCTGACAGTTTCCAGAACTGCTTTCTTGACTCCCTCTATGCCGTCAGATGGTTTTAGCATGTAGATCCTGCTCATGTTCTCGCTTCCAAAACCCTTTGGTGCTACTGTTAACTCAATCTTATCCCCCTGTGTGATTTCATAGTGTATAATTCCCGGTGTATTATCATTTGTATTATCTCTGATAAGTGGATCCCCTACTACTGATTTTCTTAAATATCCTTCCTGATATCCTAATCTGATTCCATTATTGATAGCATCCTCTATAGGCTCTCCCTCCAGCGCAACACCTTGTCCGAGCTTTGCAAATACAATCGCCATACCTGTATCTTGACAGATTGGAATACTTTCAGCGGCGGCTATATTCATATTCTCTTCTAACTGTAAAAGAATCTGCTTTCCCAGACTACTGTCTTCCTTCTCTGCTCCCTGGTGAATTGCATTGCTTACATCAGAGGATAAGCTATAGTTAGCCTCGATGCACATTTCCTTGATATTCTGTGTAATTATATCAGTATTTACAAATCGCATAAATTTTCTCCACTTCTGTAAATGATAATTGCTTGTATTTTGAATAAAAGCCCGGATACAGAACAGAATTATTCCATCTGTCCCGCATTCAGGCTTAATTGTTAACTATTCTTCTTCATCAAGATCAGCTTCCTGAATCTCATTATCATCTGTACCCAAATCAGCACTTTCAACCTGGGCTTCATAGATATCTTCCATGTTGTTTAAATCGTCCTCAAAATCCTCATCCTTACCGATACTCTCACTGTTTTCTTCTTCCAGCTCTTTCTCCAGTTCTTTGATGACTTCCTCTTCGGAACTTTTGTCTTTTACTTTTGCTATGCTGGCAACGGTTATATCATTTTCAAGACCCATATTTATTAAACGAACACCTGAAGTTATTCTTCCAAGATTTGAAATGCCATTTACCATAAGCCTTATGACAATACCTTCTGTGGTTATGATCATAATCTCATTTTCTTCATTTACAGCTTTTACACCTACAACATAACCGGTTTTATCAGTAATCTTATAGCATTTTACACCTTTACCGCCTCTTCTTTGTACGGTAAACTCATCTATTTCGGTACGTTTTCCCATACCTTTTTCGGATACAAAGAGCAGACAATCCCCTTGGGTATTTAATTGCATGCCAATAATTTCGTCATTGTCTTCCAGGTTCATACCGATAACACCCATAGAGGTACGGCCAGTCTTGCGTACATCTTTTTCGTTAAAACGGATGCACTGACCCTGTTTGGTTACAAGAATAATATCCTTCTGGTTGTTGGTTGCCTTTACTTCTATAAGCTCATCATCTTCTCTTAAATTGATAGCCTGAAGACCGGTTTTTCTGATATTTTCGTACTCCACAATAGGAGTTTTCTTCACAATACCTTTTTTTGTTGCCATAAATAAAAACTTACCCTTATGGTAATCCTTTAAGGGAATTACAGCCGTGATTCTTTCTTCCGGTAACAGCTGCAGAAGGTTAATTATTGCTGTTCCTCTTGCTGTTCTTCCGGATTCAGGTATTTCATAAGCTTTCAGCCGGTAGACTCTTCCCTTGTTGGTAAAGAACATGATGTAATGATGGGTAGTAGTCATAATAAGGTCTTCAATAAAGTCCTCTTCTATGGTCTGCATACCCTTTATTCCTTTACCACCTCTGTGCTGGCTCTTAAAATTATCCACTGTCATACGTTTGATATATCCAAAACGTGTCATGGCAAGGACAATATTTTCGTTGGGAATCAGATCTTCTGTTGAGAAATCTTCTTCATCGAAACCGATAGCAGTTCTTCTTTCATCCCCATATTTATCTCTGATTATCGTAATTTCCTCTTTGATGACTGTAAGAAGCTTCTTCTTGTCTGCAAGAATTGCTTTATACTCTGCAATTTTTTCCATTAACTCTTTAAACTCGTTCTCCAGACGCTCTCTTTCCAGACCGGTTAATGCACGAAGTCTCATGTCTACGATAGCCTGAGCCTGAACTTCCGTTAACTGGAAGCTCTGCATTAAGCCTTCTTTTGCAATTGCTGTATTCTGAGAGGATCTGATGATTCGGATAACTTCATCAATGTTATCAAGTGCAATTAATAAACCCTGTAAGATATGGGCTCTTTCTTCTGCTTTGTTTAAATCGTATCGGGTTCTTCTGGTTACAACTTCTTCCTGATGCAGTAAATAATATTTGAGCATGTCATGAAGATTAAGTACCCGTGGCTCATTATTCACCAAAGCCAGCATGATAACACCAAAGGTATCCTGCATTTGTGTATGTTTATATAACTGGTTTAACAAAACATTCGCATTAATATCTCTTCTCAGCTCGATACAGATTCGCATACCGGTTCTGTCAGATTCATCCCGAAGTTCTGTAATTCCATCAATTTTTTTATCTTTTACAAGCTCAGCAATTTTTTCAATAAGCCTTGCCTTATTAACCATGTAAGGAAGTTCGGTTACAACAATCCGGTTCTTGCCATTGGCCATTGGCTCTATGTCTGTCACTGCACGTACTCTTATCTTTCCTCTTCCGGTTCGATAGGCTTCATCGATACCTCTGGTACCTAAAATAGTTGCACCGGTAGGAAAATCAGGGCCTTTTACAATTTGTAACAGTTCCTCAATGGAAGTATCCCTGTCCTCTTCAATGTCATTATCAATCATTTTAACAACAGCATTAATAATCTCACGTATATTGTGAGGCGGAATATTAGTAGCCATACCAACAGCGATACCGGAAGTTCCGTTTACCAAAAGATTAGGGAATCTGGCAGGCAGTACAGCAGGTTCTTTCTCTGTCTCATCAAAGTTCGGCGTAAAATCTACTGTGTCTTTGTTAATATCTGACAACACTTCCATGGATATCTTACTTAATCTTGCCTCGGTATAACGCATAGCCGCTGCTTCATCTCCGTCCACGGAGCCAAAATTACCGTGACCGTCAATTAAGGGATATCTGGTTGAAAAGTCCTGAGCCAGCTTTACCAGGGCTTCGTAAATAGAACTATCTCCATGAGGATGGTATTTACCCATGGTATCACCAACGATACGGGCACACTTACGGTGAGGTTTGTCCGGACCATTGTTCAGCTCTATCATAGCATACAGTATTCTTCTTTGTACCGGTTTCAAGCCATCCCTAACATCCGGTAATGCACGGGCTGCTATAACGGACATGGCATAATCGATATATGATGTCTCCATGGTCTTTTTTAGATCGACTTCATGGACTTTGTCAAAGATATTCTCATCCATTTATATTCCTCCATCTATGCTTTGTCTTACAAAATACGGAACTAAATATCCAGATTTCTTACGTATTTTGCATTTTTCTCAATAAATTCTCTTCTGGGCTCCACCTTATCTCCCATCAGTGTTGTAAAGGTCATATCAATTTCTGAGGATTCTTCTTCATCAATGGTCACTTTTAAAAGAACTCTTTTCTCAGGATCCATGGTAGTATCCCACAGCTGTTCTGCATCCATCTCACCTAAACCTTTATAGCGCTGTATCTTATTGTTACCGTCACGGCCGATTTCCCTCAGTATCTGATCCAGCTCTGCGTCATCATAAGCATACCTTACAACTTTATTTTTCTCAATTTTATACAAAGGGGGCTGAGCCAGATAAACGTGTCCCTGTCTGATCAGCTCGGGCATAAATCGATAGAAAAAGGTCAGCAGGAGAGTACTGATGTGGGAACCATCCACGTCCGCATCTGTCATAATTATTATTTTATGGTATCTTAATCTTGCTATATCAAAATCATCGGAGATACCTGTTCCGAAGGCTGTAATCATTGCTTTTATTTCATTGTTTACAAGAATCTTATCAAGTCTTGATTTCTCAACGTTTAATATCTTTCCACGTAAAGGAAGGATAGCCTGGGTGGCTCTGGATCTTGCAGTTTTGGCTGAACCACCGGCGGAATTACCCTCAACAATGTAAATTTCACAGTTTTTTGGATCTTTATCGGAACAGTCCGCAAGTTTTCCGGGCAGACTCATCCCTTCAAGAGCTGTCTTTCTTCTGGTAAGATCCCTGGCTTTTCTTGCTGCATCTCTGGCTCTTTGTGCAAGAATGGCTTTTTCCAGAATCATCTTTGCTACAGAAGGGTTCTGCTCTAAGAAGTAGGTCAGCTGCTCACTGACGATACCGTCTACTGCTCCTCTGGCTTCACTGTTTCCAAGCTTCTGTTTCGTCTGTCCTTCAAACTGTGGTTCAGGAATTTTTATACTGACAATTGCTGTCAGACCTTCCCTGATATCCTCTCCGGTCAGGTTAGTTTCATTGTCTTTTAAATATTTATTGTTTCTGGCATAATCATTAAAAGTTTTTGTAAGCGCATTTTTAAAACCGGCAAGATGGGTTCCACCCTCCGGTGTTGTAATATTATTTACAAAACTGTAGCAGCCTTCTGTGTAGGTATTATTGTGCTGCATGGCAACTTCAACATATACTTCATCTCTGGAACCTTCACAGTAAACAATTTCAGAATAAAGGGGATCTTTGTTTTTATTTAAGTATTCCACATACTCCTTGATACCGCCTGCATAGTGAAATTCCTTTTCAACTTTTGTCTCTTCTCTGTCGTCTATTAATACAATCTTGAGATTTTTAGTAAGAAACGCCATTTCCCTTAAGCGCTGCTTCAGTACCTCAAAATCATAAACTGTCTCTTCAAAAATTTCCTTGTCCGGTAAAAAAGTAACTGTAGAGCCTGTTCTGTCAGTCTCACCAATTACCTTTAGAGGATAGACCACCTTGCCTCTTTCAAATCTTTGCTTGTGAATCTTTCCGTCTGTGTAGACTGTTACTTCCAGCCACTCAGAAAGTGCATTAACTACTGAGGCACCTACTCCGTGAAGTCCTCCGGATACCTTGTATCCTCCGCCGCCAAATTTTCCGCCGGCATGGAGAATGGTAAATACTACCTCAACGGCAGGAATTCCCTTTTTGTGGTTAATTCCAACAGGGATACCTCTTCCGTTGTCTACAACGGTTATTGAATTATCTTTGTTAATAGTTACTTCAATCCTGTCACAGACACCGGCTAATGCTTCGTCCACTGCATTGTCTACAATTTCGTATACCAGATGATGCAGTCCCTTTGAAGAGGTACTGCCAATATACATACCCGGCCTTTTCCTTACTGCTTCCAATCCTTCCAGTATCTGTATTTGATCTGCACCATATTCCGTACTCATACATTGCCTCCTGTCTTTTTCTGGATGAAATCTTTATTATCAAAATTTTCTCCGGAAACGGTTCCTTCCGTAACCCGGAATATCCTGTCACACTGAATTCTGTTCTGTACCATTTCTTCTAAACCGGTACAGGTAATAATTGTCTGTATATCATGAATACTGTTAAGAAGATAATTCTGTCTTTTCCTGTCAAGTTCAGACAGTACATCGTCTAACAGTAAAATGGGGTTATCTTTGGCAATCTGTCTTACAACTTCAATTTCTGCAAGCTTAAGAGAAAGTGCCGTGGTACGCTGCTGGCCCTGTGAACCAAACTTGCGTATATCCATGGTACCATTAAAGAAACTGATGTCATCCCTGTGGGGACCCGTACCGGTAGCCTTAAGAATTACATCTCTTTCCAGGGAACTTTTAAGCTTCTCCATAAAGCTGTCTTTATCCGTATTAGGTTCATACTTTATGACGAGGCTCTCCCTGCCGCCGGATATTTTACTATGTATGTCTGACACGATGGGATTCAGTGTTTCTATAAACCCCTTTCTGCCTTCCATTACTTTTACGCCATGGAATACCAGTTGTTCATCCCATACACTAATTGTATCCATTAATTTCCTGTTGAAACTTATCTGTTTTAATAAATTGTTTCTCTGATTTATAATTTTCTGATAATTGGACAAGTGATAAAAATATACCTTGTCAAGCTGGCATAATTCCATGTCCAAAAAATGTCTCCTCTCGGAGGGTCCGTTTTTTATAATACTTAGATCCTCCGGAGAAAAGAATATATAATTTACAACTCCAAGAAGTTCACTGGATTTTTTTACAGGTATACCGTCAATGGCTGCACCTTTTGTCTTATTTTTCTTAAGGTGAATGTCAATTTTATGAGGAACTCCTTTATTTTCAAGAACCACCCGGATATGGGATTCCTCCATACCAAATCTTATAACTTCCCTGTCTTTACTGTTTCTGTGGGATTTGGTGGTTCCGCACATATATAAAGATTCCAGTATATTGGTTTTTCCCTGGGCATTATCACCGTATAGAATATTTACTCCCTGTGAAAAATCCAAGGAAAGACTTTCGTAATTTCTGTAATCCTTCAGTTCTAACGTCTTAATAAACATGCGTACACCACGATTCCATTATTTCTCAATTCGGATGATCTGATTCTGATATTCTACTTCATCCCCTGCATAGAGCTTCTTACCTCTCTGGGTTTCCGTACTGCCATTTACCTTCACCAGTCCATCCTGAATAACGAATTTGGCATCCACTCCTGAATCTACAAGGTTCGCAGCTTTGAGTGCCTGTCCAAGTTTAATAAATTCTTCTCTCAATTTTATGACTTCCATGACGCCTCTTTTCAGATATCAATTTATGATTATTTTTATTGTACCGCTGAATTAAAGTTAACAGGAAGCACCAGATAGATATAGTTTTCTTCCTTGTCCCTGATAAAGCAGGGAGCTTTTGAATTAATTAAATAAATATCCACTTCCTCATCATCAATTACTCTTAGCGCATCAATGAGAAATTTGGGATTAAAGCCGATCAGTATATCTTTGCCCTCTTTGGTAATGTCGATTTCTTCATCCATTGAACCGATTGAAGAATTCATCTTTAGTTCCATATTACCATCAGCAATATTAATGATTATAGGTTTCTTGTCAGATTCCTTTACTAAAAGGGTTGCTCTGTCAATACAGCTTAAAAGTTCCTTCTTGTTTACTGTTACCTTAGTCTCATAATCACTGGATAACATCTGATCGATCTTAAAGAAGGTTCCTTCAATAAGCCTTGATAATACGATGGTGTCATCAAACTCAAAGATAACATGCTTGTCCGTAAAATAAATATATGCTTCATCAGAAAATTCACCTGACAATATTTTACTAACCTCATTTAAAGTCTTACCGGGAACTATTACTTTTATATCACTGTAGTTTTGATTTAATTTCACTTTTCGTATGGATACACGATGTCCGTCCAAAGATACTACTTTCAGTTCATCTTCCTTAATCTCAAAAAGTTCACCTGTCATTATCTTATTACTTTCATTATCAGCAATGGAGAATACGGTCTGTCTGATAATTTCCTTTAAGGTAAACTGCGATAATGTAATGCCTTCTGTTCTTTCAATATCAGGCAGATAAGGGAACTCTTCACTGGAAGAGCCTGAAATGGTAAATTTCGCTTTTTCACAGGTTATTAAAGTTGAGTAGTTATCACTGGTCTGAATCGTAACATCGTTATCAGGCAGTTTTCGAATGATCTCAGAAAAAATCTTAGAGTTAAGAGCTACCGAACCTGGTTCAATAACTTCACCCTTTGCAATAGTTTCGATTCCTAACTCCATATCATTTGCTATAAGCTTAATGGTATCTTGTTTTACATCTATTACGATACTTTCTAAGATAGGCATGGTTGATTTGGCAGGGACTGCTTTCAGAACAATGTTAACACGGTTTAGCAGTTCTCCCTTGGGACAGATTATTTTCATAAATGTGTATAACTCCCTTCCGGATATTTTATATAAATATATATATTAGAATTTGGTAGCAGTAGTAATAGGGGGTGTTAGTTTGTGCATAAGCCTGAAATGGGCATAAAACAGCTGCATTTCAGAAAAGGATAACCTTGTGAATGAAGTTGAAACGGATTTAGGATAAAATTTTAACCTAAGAAAAGATTTTAAACTTATCCCAAGGCTGCTAACAGGACAAGCACAGTCTGTTAACAGCCGATTGTGGAAAAAAATAAAACCTTCTTAAGGGTTAATCTTTTTTGTAAGGACATCGATAGTATTCTGCATACTGGGATCCTTCTTTATATTCTTCTCAATCTTATCAATACCATGTAATATGGTGGTATGATCTCGGTTACCCATTATCTTGCCAATATCAGATAAAGAAAAATCAGTAAGTTTTCTGCATAGGTACATGGCAATCTGCCTTGGAAAAGCAATGTTTCTGCTCTTATTAACGGAATAGAGTTCATTAGAAGTTAAATTGAAATGTTCTGCAATCACATCAACGATTAATTCAGGAGTAAGCTGCTTCTTATTATCAGGAGAGATAAGATCCTTTAATGCTTCTTCTGCCAGGGTTACATTAACCTCCTGTTTCTTTAAACGGGATAATGCAACGATCTTTGTAAGAGCTCCTTCAAGTTCACGAATATTTGATTTAACGTTGGTTGCAATATATTTCATAACTTCATTGTCAATCTGAAGACCGTCAAGTTCTTCCTTTTTCTTTAAAATAGCCATTCTGGTCTCATAATCAGGGGACTGTATGTCTACGGTTAAGCCCCATTCGAATCTGGAACGAAGACGTTCCTCCAGGGTGAGGATATCTTTAGGGGGCTTATCGCTGGAGATTATAATCTGTTTCTTGGATTCGTGCAGGGTGTTAAAGGTGTGGAAAAACTCTTCCTGTGTACTTTCCTTACCTATAATAAACTGAATATCGTCAATAAGCAGAACATCAATATTTCTATACTTTTCGCGAAATTCTGTTGGTGTTGTATTCACATTACGGATGGATTCGATCAGCTCATTGGTGAATTTCTCACTGGTAACGTACATTACCTTGCTATTGGGATTCTGTTCTAATATATAGTGTGCAATGGAATGCATTAAGTGAGTCTTGCCAAGTCCAACTCCTCCATATATAAAGAGGGGATTGTATATTTCAGCCGGTGATTCCGCTACAGCTAAGGAAGCAGCATGCGCAAGATTATTGTTGGCACCAACTACAAAGGTATCAAAGGTATAACGGGGGTTTAAAAAAGTTATTCCACTTTTCTGACCTTTATTCTTATTAGAAGCATCACCTGAATCGTCCGCCGATTTTGTTTCTACAATCTGGCTTTCCAGAATGAATTCTATATCATAATTACGGTTCATGATCTCCATAATTGAGACTTTTAAAGGTATTCCATACTTTCTGCTGATGAAATTTTTGCTGTCAGGGCCGATCATTTTATCATTGATGGAAATGGTTATTAAATTACCTTTTACGGAATATACTTTTAAAGGAAGCAGCCATGTTTTGAAGGAAACATCGGTCACACAATGCTCTATTTTAAGATATTCCAGTATTTCTTCCCATTTTTCTTGTACTTCGTTCATTACTCTAATCTCCCTAAAATAAAATTTCATACATTCTTCTTAATATAATATAACAAAATTGTGGATATTTCAATGCTAATATATAATTAAAATGGTCATATGGCAGGTATATCCCCATAGGATTTAGGTCTGATAACATTCCTGTGAATAAAAAATCCAAGATATTAACAGTGGACAACCCCCGATAAAAAAAGGATTTTGTTGATAAAGCACACGGAATATTCACACCATTTCACAAAGTTATCCACATTTCATCAACAATTTGTGGATAACTTTGTGTGAAAAAATTGTTTTTAAATTTTTTGCTAAAATATTGCAATAAATATACTATATTTGGAAAATACTATTACTAGATAATTACATTTTCTGGGCGAAATGTCTTTTTCCTGATTAGGTACTTTCTGGTATATGACATTTGAATATAAGAAATACTTGACGTACAAGCTTTTGAAAGCTATAATAAACTTAATATTTTAAATTATTAAAATAGAATAAATACGCTTACCATTATGTTTGGTATATATAAAGGAGGTGCCCCTTATGAAGATGACATTCCAGCCTAAGAAAAGAAGCAGATCCAAAGTTCATGGATTCAGAGCAAGAATGAGTACTGCTAACGGCAGAAAAGTATTATCCTCAAGAAGAGCAAAAGGCAGACACAAATTATCAGCATAGGTCGCATTACTGTGGCCTTTTCTTCTCTTCATTCATTGTAAAGAAAGGGCCGTGATATCTTGAAATTATCAGAATCCATGAAAAAGAATGCCAACTTTAGAACCGTATACAAAAGCGGGAAGTCCTATGCAAATACCTATCTCATTATGTATGTGATGGATAATCATACGGAACGAAACAAACTCGGTGTTTCAGTCAGTAAAAAAGTCGGCAATAGTGTAATCAGACACAGGATTACCCGATTAATTAGAGAAAGTTACAGATTAAACGAGGATATGTTTAATAGTGGTTTAGACATAATCGTTATTGCAAGAGCAGGTGCTAAGGGTAGAAACTACTTGGAAATAAAAAGTGCATTGCTGCATTTGGCAAAGATGCATAAAATTCTGAAAGAGACAACAAAATCGTGATGAAGCGAGTTTTAATAGGAATTGTAAAATTTTACAGGAAATTTATTTCACCCTTAAAAGGAAGGTCAAGTTGTATCTACACGCCTACCTGCTCTTCTTATGCTATCCAGGCACTGGAAAAATATGGAGCATTAAAAGGCGGATATCTGGCAGTAAGACGTATTTTAAGATGCCATCCTTTTCATATGGGAGGATATGATCCGGTTCCATGATAGTGATATTTTATTGGAACATATAGAATTTTGTAATCTGATAATGGCAGCGGAGAATGCTGCCTATAAATTATTATAGGAAGAAAAGCAGTTCCTATTGTCGGATGAACAGCAGCAGGTGAAGCTGCTTATAATCAGGAATTAAAGGAAGAATTCTGGTTAATAGTATTACTGCAAGTTCGGAGTATCCAAGGAGGAAAAAAATTGTTAGAGGCGGTATTAACGAAAAGTAGCGGGATATTGGGTCCCATAGCAACTTTATTAGGATATATTTTAAATGGAATCTATGAATTCCTAAGTCTGTTTGGAATACACAATGTAGCATTAGTAATTGTATTATTTACATTTATCGTAAGAGGTCTGATGACACCTCTGACCATCAAGCAGCAGAAGTTCAGTAAACTGTCTGCTAAGATGAATCCGGAACTTACAGCAATCAATGCGAAATACAAAGGAAAAAAAGACGATGCATCCGTGAGGAAAATGCAGGCTGAAACCCAAGCCGTTTATTTAAAGTATGGTGCTAATCCCACATCAGGATGTCTCCCTCTGTTGATACAGCTTCCCATCATGTTTGCATTATATCAGGTTATTTACCGAATACCTGCCTATGTACAGGACATTAATGTGTGGTATAAGAACATTGGTGAAGCAATTATAAATAACGGAAACTACTTTGAAATTATGAAGGGTTTTGCTGAAGCCTCTCAGGTTAATTTCAAGAGTTTTACCGAAGCAGCAAGTAATACCTTAAGTATTAACCATATGATAGATATACTTGCAAAATTTAATTCTGATCACTGGAGCGAGCTTATTACAAAGTTCCCTACTCTTGCAGATATTATCAGAACAAATTCTGAAAGTATTATGAGTGTTAACAGCCTGTTTGGTACAATGAATATTCTTGACAGTCCGGGATTTAAATTCCCTGGTATTATTATTCCTTTCCTGGCTGCCGGTTTACAGTTTATACAGACAAAGCAGATGATGGCTGCTAATCCTACACAAATGGATAAAGATAACCCTATGGCTGCCTCCATGGGAATGATGAACAATGTAATGCCTATTATGTCCGGTGTTTTCTGCTTTATGTTCCCAGTTGGTATTGGTATCTACTGGATTGCAGGTAGTGCATTTGCAATTATACAGCAGTTTGTTATTAATCGTATTATGCAAAAAGTAGATATTGATGAACTTATACAGAAAAATGTTGAGAAAGCCAACAAGAAAAAAGCTAGATTAGGTCTTGATCCAAATGCTACACTGGAAGACCTTGCAAAAAGACAGACAAGATCAATCGCACCAAAGACACAGGTGCCGGAACAGACAAGTTCCACCTCCGGCTATGCTAATTCAGTAAAGAAAAATTATAGTGAATCGGGTTCAGGGAAGAATGATGTTTCCTATAAACCGGGAAGCATATCGGCCAATGCCAATCTTCTAAAGTCGAGGAACAAGGATAATAAGGGGGAAAAATAAAATGGATTGGTTAGAGATATCGGCTAAGACAGTTGATGAAGCCATCACAGAAGCTCTTTTAAAACTGCAGACAACAAGTGACCGCATTGAGTATGAGGTTATTGAAAAGGAAAGCAGCGGATTTCTGGGATTATTTAATAAGCCAGCAAAGATTAGAGCAAGAATGAAACAGGGTGCAGACCATGCTGCGAAGGATTTTCTTGGAAAAGTCTTTAAAGCTATGAATATAACTGCATCAGTTGATGTTAAGTATGATGAGGAAGACTCTTCTATGGACATTAATGTTCTTGGAGAGGATATGGGAGTGTTAATAGGTAAGAGGGGTCAAACCTTGGATTCACTTCAGTATCTGGTAAGTCTTGTTCTTAATAAAGACAGTGAGAAATACATTAAAGTCAAGCTGGATACAGAGAATTACAGACAAAGAAGAAAAGAGACTCTGGAGAATCTGGGAAAAAACATTGCATTTAAGGTTAAAAGAACCAGAAAACCTGTTGCTTTAGAGCCTATGAATCCATATGAGAGACGTATTATACATTCTGTATTACAGAATGATAAGTTCGTAGAAACTCATAGCGAAGGTGAAGAGCCATTCCGTAAAGTAGTGGTAACACTTAAGAAGAGTGCACAGGCCAGGGATTACAAATACAACAACAACCATAGCAATCATGGCAAACCGCAGTACGGAAACAAACCCAAAAAAGAATACGGCGGATACTCTCATAAGCATAAAACCGATGTAGTTAAGACAAGTGAATTAGAATAGTGACAAAGGGCGTATTAAAGGAATTTGCTTTGATACGCCTTTTTTAGGGATATAAATATAAAGTATATGGTTCTTATAAAAATGATGAGGGAATATGAGTCCTGGTTTATAAATCTTTCTATATAATTATCTCTAAGTTAGTAGATACGTTTAACTACAGTTTATATCATTATTTTCATATTTAATATCTGAAAAGATAGAAGGATATTAATAGTATGAGAATATTAAATGAAGTGATACCAATATAAGGCTGATACTAATATCAGGATATAATTAAAATCAGGAATAGAATTAAACATCAGAATTATATTAGAATTATACTAAAGTATTATATTATAATCAGGAGTAATAAAAATTAGAATGCTATTAAAGAGCAGAATATAATTAAAAGCCAGAATGTTATTAAAACCAGAATGATATTAAAGCCAGAATATTATTTAAGAATAGAATTTTATTAAAACCAGAATGTTATTAAATATCAAAATGTTATAAAAATCAGAATGTTATCAAAATAAAAATAAGAATGAAAGGATGCCTGAGAAAGGGCAGAATGAAAGTATAAGTGAAGTAATCAATTGAAAATTGTGGATTACTCACAAATAAGTAATTTGGATAGAGATATGAATTCAAGTACAGATACAATTGCTGCAATTGCCACGGCCGTCAATAATAGTGGCATCAGTATAATAAGAATAAGTGGTATGGATGCACTTGAGATTGGGGATATGATATTTCAATCAAAGCAGGCTAATAAGAAATTATCTAAAGTACAAAGCCACACTGTCCATTATGGATATATAAAAGATGAAGATGTCATAATTGATGAAGTGCTGGCAATTGTTATGAAAGGTCCCAACAGTTATACCAGGGAGGACGTTATAGAAATTGATTGCCACGGAGGAATTCTGGTAACAAGAAAGATTCTTGAAGTTATAGTAAAAAAAGGTGCAAGAATTGCAGAACCGGGAGAGTTCACGAAAAGAGCTTTCTTAAACGGTAGAATAGATTTATCACAAGCAGAAGCTGTTTCAGATATTATTAATGCGAAAAGTAACTATGCTCTAAAGAATTCTGTTAAGCAGTTAAAGGGCAATGTTTATAATAAAATAAAAGAAGTACGAGAAGGGATACTTCATGACTTAGCTTATCTTGAAGCTGGACTTGATGATCCTGAGCATATCGATATCAGTGAGTTTAAAGATGAGTTAATAGTTAATATAGCCGGCTATAAAAAAGAAATTAAAAAGTTATTGGATACAGCAGGAAATGGTAAGTTGATCAAGGAAGGTATTAAAACTGTTATTATGGGTAAACCCAATGCGGGTAAATCATCTCTTCTTAATGCATTAATGGGCAGTGAGAGAGCCATTGTAACAGATGTACCAGGGACTACAAGGGATACTCTTGAAGAAACACTTATGATAGGTGAACTATGCTTAAATGTGGTAGATACCGCAGGTATAAGAAATACCTCGGATCTGGTAGAGAGTATTGGAGTTAAGAGAGCGAAGTCCATGGGGGAAGATAGTGATCTAATCTTGTATGTAGTTGACGTATCCGTACCCTTAGATGAAAATGACGAAGAGATAATTGCCTTTATAAGAGAGAAAAAAGCAGTCGTATTGTTAAATAAATCTGACCTTAACATGGTAATATCGATAGAAGAAATAAGAGAAAAAACGCAAAAAGAGGTAATACTGATCTCTGCTAAACAAAGCAGCGGGCTGGAGGAGCTAGAAAAACTTATTACAGACATGTACTTTAATGGTGTCCTGGAATATAATGATGAAGTTTATATAACAAATCTAAGACAGGAAGAAGCTCTGAGAAAGAGTCTTGAGAGCCTGTGTATGGTGGAGAGGACAATACAGGATGATATGCCGGAAGATCTGTATGCAGTAGATATGATGAATGGTTATGAGGCCTTAGGAAGAATAACAGGTGAACAGGTGGATGAGGATCTTATCAATACAATTTTCCAGGAATTCTGTATGGGTAAGTAGTAGCCGGGAATATGGATCAGTGGTATAATACAGCTGAATGATGTTTATTTATAAACATCTAGTGAAAGTGGATTTACAGAAAAGAGGTTAGTATGTCATACACATATGAAAGTTATGATGTCATAGTAGTCGGAGCAGGTCATGCAGGTTGTGAAGCAGCATTGGCCTGTGCCAGACTTGGGATAAATACTTTAATAGTAACTATAAACATGGATAGTATTGCGTTGATGCCCTGTAATCCTAATATCGGAGGAACCTCCAAAGGTCATCTTGTTAAAGAAATAGATGCTTTAGGCGGTGAAATGGGTATGAATATTGATAAGACCTATATTCAATCTAAAATGCTCAATGTTTCCAGAGGACCTGCAGTTCATTCCTTAAGAGCCCAGGCAGATAAACAGGATTATAGCAGGGAGATGAGATTAGTTCTTGAGAATACCGATAATCTTACCTTGAAACAGGCAGAGGTAACTGAAATACTGACAGAAGACAACAAAGTTGTGGGGATAAAAACCTATTCTGGTGGAATTTATCCCTGTAAAGCTGTAATTTTGTGTACAGGAACATATCTGAATGCAAGATGTATCTATGGTGATGTAAGCAATTATACCGGACCCAATGGCTTAAAGTCAGCAAATTATTTAACAGATTCTTTGACCAAAGCCGGTATAGAGATGTACCGCTTTAAAACCGGTACACCTGCCAGAATTGATAAAAGATCAATTGATTTTAGTAAAATGGAAGAACAGTTTGGTGACGAGGAAGTAGTTCCTTTCTCTTTTACCAATAACGGTGTGGATATCAAGAAAGAACAGATATCCTGTTGGCTTACTTATACAAATGAAGAAACACATAAGATAATAAAGGAGAACATACATCGTTCACCTTTGTATAGCGGCGATATTAAAGGAACCGGTCCCAGATACTGTCCCTCCATTGAAGATAAAGTCGTTAAGTTCGAGGATAAAGACAGACATCAGGTATTTATAGAGCCAGAAGGAAATTATACCAATGAAATGTACGTAGGTGGTATGTCCAGTTCTTTGCCGGAGGATGTACAGTATAGAATGTATCGAAGTGTTGCAGGGCTCGAAAATGCTAAGATTGTAAGAAATGCCTATGCAATTGAATATGACTGCATTAATCCGAATCAGTTAAAGGCTTCATTAGAATTTCAGAAGGTGGAAGGTTTATTCAGCGGCGGACAGTTTAACGGAAGCTCCGGTTATGAGGAAGCGGCAGCTCAGGGACTTATAGCTGGTATTAATGCAGCAATGAAGCTGCTTAACAAAGAGCCTCTTATATTGGACAGGTCACAGGCATATATCGGAGTTTTAATTGACGATTTGGTTACGAAAGAAACCCATGAACCTTACCGTATGATGACTTCAAGAGCTGAATACAGACTCTTGCTCAGGCAGGACAATGCAGATCTAAGGCTGACAAAACTAGGGTATAAAGTGGGACTGATTAGTGAAGATAGATATCAGGGATTACTGCAAAAGGAAGAAAGTATAAAGAATGAGACAAGAAGAGTTAATGAAGCCTTAATAGGTGCAAACTCCTTAGTACAGGACTTCCTTGCTAAAAATAACAGTCAAAGTCTAAAAACCGGTACTACTATAGGCGAGCTTATACGGAGGCCGGAATTAACATATGATATGCTGGAGGAAATAGATACCGGAAGAAAAGCTCTTCCTAAAGATGTAAGAGAGCAGGTTAATATTAATATTAAATATGAAGGCTATATCGAGAGACAGTTAAGGCAGGTTGAGCAGTTCAAGAAGCTCGAGAATAAAAATATTCCTGATAATATAGATTATGAACAGGTTAAGAGTCTACGTATTGAAGCAAGACAAAAGCTGATGAAAATAAGACCCTCTTCTGTAGGACAGGCCTCTAGAATTTCAGGTGTTTCTCCGGCAGATATTTCTGTCCTGCTGGTATATCTGGAACAATTCAGGAGAAAAGAAGAACATATAAATTAGATAATATATTCCTCTGTATATAAATTTCAAATATTAACGCACTCTTACTCTATAAGGAGAAATTTATGTATCATATATAAAATAATAGGGCAGTTGTATTTATTAAAATTGCTGGAAGAAGCCTAATAGTTTTCCTTTACACAGGATTAAAGGATAGCTGTGCAGCTTTTTCCAGCCTTTATACCTTTTGCAACAGTTCTTTTTGATACAAAAGAATGGTCTTATGTCAAGTTTATATAAGAAAGAATTATATAAAGAAAGAAATATATAAAGATAGAAAGCAGGAGTTCAATGAATCAAATAGAAAAATTATTGGATACGGCAAAAAAGGAAAATATAACAATAACAGAAGATCAAGCAAAACTGTTGGTGAAGTATTATGAAATGCTTGTTGAAACTAATAAGGTTATGAACCTAACAGCAATTACTGAGTTTGATGAAGTTTTAACAAAACATTTTATGGATAGCCTTTCCATAGTACGTGTACATGATTTTAGTAAACCTCTTACTTTAATTGATGTTGGAACTGGCGCAGGATTTCCTGGAATACCATTAAAAATAATTTTTCCCAAAATTAATGTAACATTAATGGATTCTTTAAATAAAAGAATTAACTTTTTAAAAGAAGTAATAACTGAATTAGAACTGAAAGACATATGTGCTGTACATGCAAGAGCAGAAGATTTAGGAAGGGACAGTAAATACAGAGAAAAGTACGATATATGTGTTTCAAGAGCTGTGGCAAACTTATCTACTTTAAGTGAGTATTGTATGCCGCTTGTGAAAGTGAAAGGTTTCTTTATCTCGTATAAAGGTTCTAATGTGCAGGAAGAAGTTATAAATGCAAAAAAAGCAGTAAAACTCCTTGGTGGCAGAATAAAAGCTTGTGAAGAATTTAGTTTGGAGGGAGATATCGGAAGGTCCTTTGTAATTATTGAAAAGATTGAAAAGATATCTGATAAGTACCCAAGATCTTCTGGTAAACCATCGAAAGAGCCACTTTGATTCAGGAGGTGAATTATTATGATACAGGGGAAGGTAGTTGCTGCTGATAAGTATGAAGATTTAATAACTGTGTGGAGTTCTGTATTCCAGGAAATTAAAACATGTAACCAGTTTAAAGAAGAAAATATTTATATTGTCCTATATGAGGGAGTGAAAGAAGATAAACCTATTGGTGCTGCTGAATTAAAATTGATAGGTGAAGAGTGTTATATTGATCGGTTGGCAGTTCTTTCAGAGAAGAGAAATAATAAGAATGGTGAGTTCCTTTTGAGATTTGCATTAGATAAAGGTTTTAGTAAAGGTTATGAAAAAATATACACAATTATACAAAAGGAACAAAAGGATATATTCTTTCGCATAGGATTTAAAACGACAAAAACAGACAAAATAAAATCAGAAACGATAAAATGTGAAATATCACCAGATAAATTCTATAAACAATGTCGAAATTAAAATTATTCACAAAATATGATAAAAATGTGTCAAATTTGAAAAAAAACGCTTTCCTTAATGCAAATTATGGTATAATATAGTATATTATAAAGAATAACAAATTATTACTGGCTTAAATTTATATGAATGAATAAAAACACAAATGAACCTGATATTTTTAAATATTAGTATAATAGGAGAGTAATAAGAATGATTTATCAGGAAGATAATATGGGGTTTATGGAACAATTAAGAGATGCTCTATGCTATATTGACGAAAATGAAAGAAGTGTTCAGCAGGAAATTGAGCTAATTAATGGAAGGTTAAAATCTCTAGAAGAAAAGAAAAAGAAAATTCAGAAGAAAATATCTGCCATTACAATAGACAATATTTCTGAAGATATTTATTTAATAAATTTGAGCTTGGAAGATAAAAAATTATCAAAGTTAAAAGCTGACAAGGTTAAAGTTGAAGATGATATAAAAAGAGAAGAAGAAAAATTCTTTGAATGTATTAATAATAAAAATAACCTGGATAATATAAAAAGCTGTTTTCATACTCTAAAAGGTAATCTCTATGAAGATATGAATGATTTTTGTAAAAGTTACTCTGAAAAAATGGAGAAGAATGAAAATATCAGCTATGAGTTCGGACTGAATATTATCGAAACCCAAGAAACAGAAAGAAAAAGAATTGCAAGAGATTTACATGATTCAACAGTACAAAATCTCACCACGATGATGCATAAAACAGAATTATGTACCAGACTGATTGATATAGATCCTATACGTGCTAAATTAGAGCTACAAACAATGGTAGGAACAATAAAAACAACGATAAATGATATGCGTAATATTATTTATGGGCTAAGGCCAATGGCTCTTGATGATTTAGGACTTGTGCCGGCAATAGAAAAGTATATAAGAGATATTACTCAAAATTATAATATTAAAGTATCTTTAAAATTACATAATAATGAAAGAACAATGTTACCTGCCATCAATCTTACTTTATTTCGTATAATTCAAGAATCCGTTAATAATGCTATAAAACACGGAAAAGCTAAAAAAATTCAAATTGATATAAACTATTCAGAAAAAGCAGTAAAAGTACAAGTCAAAGATGACGGAATCGGAATTAAAAAAGAAAAGCTGTCAGATCCGGGGGAGAACATCTTTTCTGGTTTTGGTTTATCAATGATGAGAGAAAGAGTGTCTATATTATCAGGTGATTTCAATATAGAAACAGATGAAAACGAAGGAACGAAAATAATCGTTAAAATTCCTTTGAAAAGTATTAGGAGGGTATAAGATGAGCACTATTAGGGTAGTTATTGCAGATGATCATCGTATGATAAGAGAGGGTTTAAAACAGCTTTTGGAACTTGAGGGTGATATATCAATTGTTGGTGAAGCTGGGGATGGAATCGAATGTATTGAAGAAATAGCAATTAAGAAACCGGATGTTCTATTATTGGATATTAATATGCCCAGAATGGATGGTTTAAAAGTATTACAGAAGTTAAAAGAAATGAAGTCCAATATAAAAGTTTTAATACTTACAATACATAATGAAATTGAATACTTATTAAAAGCTGTAGATATTGGTGTTAATGGATATGTGTTAAAGGATTCTGAAAGTGATTTACTAAGAAAAGCTATATTTGCCATAAATAATGGAGAAATATTTATTCAACCTAACATGGTTCCCCTTCTTAATGATAAGTTGGAGAATAGGGAAGAAGAAACTACTACAGAAAGCCTTTTAACAAAGAGAGAGATGGAAGTACTTAAACTGATAACTGAAGGTTTATTTAATAAAGAAATAGCATATAATCTGTCCATCAGTGAGAAAACAGTTAAAAATCATGTTTCTAATATTTTTAGAAAAATTAGTGTGTCTGATAGAACGCAGGCAGCAGTTTATGCTATTAGAAATAATATAGTTGAGGTTTTCTAAATAAGTTGAACGGATTGTTATAAGTTTAGAGAGATTTTGTTAACAAGATGAAAAGAGAAATAGAAATACAAAAGAATTAAAATAAAAAAAATAACTGCATAAAAGTAACAGTGTGCTAGATGAGGTGGGATTCGGTGAATCCCACCTCATAGCTTTTATACCCTCAATATTTATTATAGAATCAAATAATATTAAAATTTGATAATCAGTTATTTACTAAATGAATTATTTCTTTTTCTCTTTCTTTAGCATATTCAATTTCATTTTTTACACATTCGTCAATGCCCATTAACATTTACAACAAAAATTGAATCTGACAAATCGATTTTTATTCTATGTAATTCACCTAAAAATCTTTTTCATAATCAATCAAATCTCTATCCAAAGTATGAGGTATAATTACCACATATTCATTTTCTAATTCCATCTTTTCAGATATTTCTTGTATTCTATTCCAAAATCTTATCGAACCATAAATGTGACAAACTTTCTCTTCACATCCTCCTTATTAAATAAACTAACAAATTCTAATTTATTTAATAATACCATTAAGTATAATATACCATAAAGGAAAAAGACATATATATGTTTCACGTGAAACATTGTTTATTAAAGTTTTATTAATGTACTTATGAGATTTATTTTATTTGTATTCATAAATATATTTGTATTAATTTAAATAAAATTCATATCTATAAGCTTTTCGTGGTATGAATTAACTAAATGTAAATGCTCTTAATTATTATAAATATTTTATTAAAGTTTATGATTGAGATATTATAAATGTATTAGATTCCAATTATTATGATGTTTCATTATATTTAATACAAATGAAATTAAAATGAAAATGAAATTAAAATTAAATTGAGATCAAAATACAAATGAAATTAAAATAATAATTACTAAAATTATAGTAATCTACTTGACACTAATGAATGTTTCACGTGAAACATTCATTAGTTACTGATTTAATATAAAATACAATAAAATTAATAATGAATTTATATAGATAAATAAAAGCAATAATGTTATAATTAATGGTAGTCCAAATGGCTTCATAAAATTATTCTATTTGAAAAAACTTATTGATAATACTCATTATCGATATAGGGGTATGTACATAAGGACATGTAATTTATAGTAAATTACATGAATGAAGGAGGAAAAGATGGGACGAATAATAGCAGTTGCTAATCAAAAAGGTGGAGTAGGAAAAACTACTACCACTATAAACCTCTCTGCTTGCCTTGCTGAGAAAGGAAAAAATGTTCTTACCATTGATATAGATCCTCAGGGAAATACATCAAGCGGACTCGGTGTAAAGAAAAATGAGTTGAGTTTTACTGTCTATGACTTGATTATAGGTAATTGTAGTATTGAAGAATGTTTAGTTAAGAATGTATATGAAAATTTGTCATTACTTCCTTCTAATGTTAATCTGGCAGGTGCAGAAATTGAATTAATTGGAGTAGAAGAACGAGAGTTTATATTAAAAAAGGAAATAGAGAAAGTAAGAGATCAATATGATTTTATCATTATTGATTGTCCACCCTCATTAAATACCCTTACAGTAAATGCTATGACAACGGCAGATACAGTTCTGGTTCCTATACAATGTGAGTACTATGCACTGGAAGGATTGTCACAATTAATACATACAATTAATTTGGTAAGGCAAAGATTAAATCCTCTATTAGAAATAGAAGGTGTAGTATTTACCATGTATGATGCAAGAACAAATTTATCTTTGCAAGTAGTTGAAAATGTTAAGCAAAATCTTGAGCAAAAAATATATAAAACTATCATACCGAGAAATGTACGTTTGGCAGAGGCACCAAGTCATGGATTACCAATTAATATATATGATCCCAAGTCTGCTGGTGCTGAAGGTTATAGAGATTTAGCAGATGAAGTAATTGAAAAAAAGTAATAAGTAAGTAGGTAATATAAAAGAAAAGGAGATTAATATGGCTGTTTCAAAGAAGGGTTTAGGTAAAGGCCTTGACTCTATGATTCCGGATAAAAGCGATACAAAGAGGAATACAGATAATGAAATTAAGGAAAAATTAGATGTTTCACGTGAAACATTAGTATCAATAAATGAAGTTGAACCCAATAGAAAGCAACCGAGAAAACATTTTGATGAAGACTCACTACATGAGTTATCCGATTCTATTAAACAGTTTGGTGTTATTCAACCCTTAATAGTACAAAAAAAAGATAAATACTATGAAATTATTGCAGGTGAAAGAAGATGGAGAGCTGCTAAACAAGCAGGTTTAAAAGAAATACCAGTAATAATAAAAAACTATACACCACAAGAAGTAATGGAAATTGCTATTATAGAGAACATACAAAGGGAAGATTTAAATCCTATAGAAGAGGCAATAGCATATCAAAACCTTATAAAAGAGTTTAATCTGAAACAGGATGAAGTAGCAGAAAGAGTATCAAAAAGTAGAACTGCTGTTACTAACACTATGAGACTTTTAAAACTTTGTGAAAAAGTTCAGCAGATGTTAATAGATGATATGATTTCTGGTGGACATGCCAGAGCTTTGTTAGCCATAGAAGATGAAGAAATACAATATCAGACAGCAATGAAAGTCTTTGACGATAAGTTAAGTGTTCGAGATACTGAAAAATTAGTTAAAAAAATTACTGCTCAATTAAATGAAGTAAAAGAGGAAGTTGCCACTGTAAAAGAAGATAGCTTTCTTTATCGTGATATAGAAGAAAAAATAAAAAAAATTATGGGTACAAAAGTATCTATCAAGAAAAAAAACAATAATAACGGAAAAATAGAAATAGAGTATTATTCAGTAGAGGAATTAGAAAGAATTTTGGATTTATTTGAAACAATAAACTAAAGGAGACCTTTCCATGTTGTTAAGTGACTACATAAGTGAATATATCGATTTTATAGTAATAGGGTTTGCTGCAATTTTATTAATCATCTTAGTTTGTCTAATAGTACTGTTTGTGAAAACCAGCAAGTTAAAAAAACGTTATAAGAAATTTATGGATGGAGCAGATGGTAAAAGCCTGGAAGTTCAGTTTGAAGATAAATTCAATCAGTTGAAAGAATTAAAAGATCAAAGTAATATTAATACCGAACAAATTAAAAAGATATTTGAAAATTTAGCAGTAACTTATCAAAAGATTGGTATAGTAAAGTATGATGCATTTCAGGAGATGGGAGGCAAGTTAAGTTTCACACTAGCTATCTTGAATGATGATAATGATGGCTTCGTTCTTAATTCAATGCATTCTACCAGAGAAGGTTGCTATACTTATGTAAAAGAAATAATAAAAGGTGAATCATTTGTTGTATTGTCATCTGAAGAAAAATTAGCATTAGAAGAAGCAAAAAAAACTAGAAATTATATGGAATAAACATATGTATTTAAACTATATATAAAAAATTATATAAAAAAAACTATATATAAAAGCTATATATAAAAGCTATATATAAAAAACTATATGTAAAAATTATATGTAAAAAACTATATGTAAAAATTATATGTAAAAAACTATATATAAAAAAATATATATAAAAACTATATGTAAAAACTATATGTAAAAACTATATGTAAAAAAACTGCATGTAAAAACTATATGAAAAAAACCTGCATATTAAAAACTACATATAAAAAACTGTATATTAAAAAATTGTATATAAAACCTGCATGTAAAAAAACCATAAGTCAAAAACTATAAGCAAAAACTGTAATAAGAAATCAGGTAATTGTAAGAAAAAGTGAGTTAAGATAAGTGAATAAATAGATTCAAAAAGGCCGCCTGCTTTTCGTAGGCGGCCTTTTCAGGCAGGTTGTTTTTGTAATGTAGATTCATACCATAAATATATTACTTCTTAGCAGGTACATTACCTTTTCCATAGTAAGCTGTTAAATATAAATCTTCTAATTCAGATACTAATGGAAGTCTGGGATTAGCTGTTGTACACTGATCACCGAATGCTAAGTCTGCAAGAGGATTAACTTTTGTTAAGAAATCTTTCTCATCAAGTCCATACTCTTTTAAGGTTGCAGGAATTTCAAGGAAAGCATTTAACTTCTCAATTTCTGTTGCAAGTATTTCAACAGCATCATCGTTGTTCTTAGGAGCGAAACCTAATTTCTTCATTAAGTTAAAAATCTTATCTCCTACAATATAGTTCTCATATTTAGGCCATGATGTAAATTTGGTAGGGCAGGAGGTACCATTGTAACGAACTACATGAGGGAGTAAGATTGCATTTGCGCATCCGTGAGGTACATGATATTCACCACCGAGTTTATGTGCTAAGGAGTGGTTGATACCAAGGAATGCATTTGTAAATGCCATACCAGCAATAGTTGATGCATTGTGCATTTTTTCTCTAGCTACTGGATCTTTCTCTCCAAATTCAAAGGATCTCTTCAGGTAAGTGAATACCATCTCAATAGCGTGTACTGCTAACGCATCTGTATAGTCAGAAGCAAGAATAGAGATATATGCTTCAATTGCGTGTGTTAAAACATCCATACCGGTCCATGCTGTTGATTTCTTAGGTACTGACATAACGAAATCAGGATCAATGATAGCAACATCAGGAGTTAATTCATAATCTGCAAGAGGATATTTCTTATTCTCAGTTTTATCAGAGATTACTGCAAAAGAGGTAACTTCTGATCCTGTACCGGAGGTAGTAGGAATTGCCACTAATTTAGCTTTCTTTCCTAACTGAGGGAATTTGTAGGTACGTTTTCTTATATCTAAGAACTTAAGGGACATGTTCTTGAAATCTGCATCTGGATTCTCATAGAATAACCACATACCTTTTGCAGCATCAATAGCAGATCCACCACCTAATGCGATAATGACATCAGGTCTGAATTTATTCATGGAGTCTACACCCTTCATGATTGTTTCAAGAGAAGGATCGGGCTCTACCTGATCAAAGATTTCGCAGTGAACATATTCTTCTCTTTTTCTTAACTGATAAAGAACCTTGTTTACATATCCAAGCTGTGTCATAGCAGGGTCAGTAACAATGAATGCTTTTGTTATATCAGGCATTTTGGAAAGGTAAGCTGTTGAACCTGATTCAAAGTAAATCTTGTTAGGAATCTTAAACCATTGCATATTGTTTCTCCTCTTAGCCACACGTTTTATATTTACCAGGTCAACTGCAGAAACATTGTGAGTTGTTGAGTTTCCGCCGTAAGATCCACAGCCGAGTGTTAAGGAAGGCATATTTGTATTGTATAAATCACCAATTGCACCATGAGTAGAAGGAGAATTAACAATAATACGTCCGGTTTTCATACGGTTTGAGAACTCTTCGATAACTGTCTGATTAGTTGAGTGAAGTACGGAGGAATGACCCATACCACCATTTGCTAACATTTTCTCGCAAAGACTCATACCATCTTCCACATCTTTTGCTTTTACAACTGCTAAAACAGGGGATAACTTTTCAATAGACAGTGGATATTCCTTACCTACACCATCGATCTCTGTGCATAAGATTTTTGTTTCTTTGGGAATTGTAAAGCCGGCAAGAGCTGCGATTGCTGCAGGTGACTGTCCAACTATAGCAGGATTTACTGATAATTTTTCAATATTTATTACAACAGGCTCTAATTTCTTGATTTCTTCTTTGGTTGCGAAATAACAGCCCGCTTTTTTCATAAGCTCGATTACTTCTTTATATACAGGTGCTTCAATAATAGCAGCCTGTTCGGAAGCACAGATCATACCATTATCAAATGATTTGGAAAGAACAAGGTCGTTTACTGCACGTTTTAATACAGCAGTTTTCTCAATAAAGCAAGGTACGTTACCAGGACCAACACCTAATGCAGGTTTTCCAGAGGAATATGCTGCTTTTACCATTCCAGGACCGCCTGTTGCAAGGATGCAGGCTACACCGGGATGATTCATTAATACTGAGGTTGCCTCAACAGAAGGATATTCAATCCATTGTATACAATCTTTAGGTGCACCGGCATTAATTGCTGCATCATATAAGGTTTGTGCTGCAGCTTTGGAACACTGTTGTGCACTTGGGTGGAAACCGAAAATTATAGGATTTCTTGTCTTAATACAAGAAATTATCTTGAACATTGTAGTTGAAGTAGGATTAGTTACAGGTGTTACACCAGCTACAATACCAATTGGTTCAGCAACGGTCATGTAATCTTCTTCTTCATTATCTTCTATAATACCAACTGTTTTCTGATATTTAATGGAGTGCCAGATGTATTCTGTAGCAAAGATATTCTTTGTAATCTTATCTTCATAAATACCGCGCTGTGTTTCTTCAACTGCCATTTTAGCAAGATATTGCTGTTTAGCAAGTCCGGCCAGTGCCATTTCATGCACGATAGTATCAATTTGCTCCTGATCATAATTCATAAACTCTTTCAGAGCTACCTGTGCATTCTTAACTAGTTGGTCTACATGTTCCTGGGGGGTAGGTTGTTTTTTCTCACTCATGGGAGTCCTCCTTATTTATGTTAAATTCTTAACAATTAACTGCGCTGCTTATTACACATTTAATATATCAAATTGTTATTAATTTGTCAAACTAATATTTTGTATATCGTGCATAAAATAGCACCTAAGATTTTGTGCAAAAAGTGCATAAACCATACACAATGCACAAGTGGAAAATATGTGAAATTGCTAGTTTAACATATTGTATAAAAAAAATGTCATTTTATAAAATTATTGTTAAGGTATTAACAATACCTTGGAACTATTTTTCTGTACCTATATTGACATTGCTGTTTTTATCCGATATTGTATTAAGTAGGAACTAATATTATTTTCGTTGATAGTATACAAATGATAAGGATTATTACCCTTTGTATATACATGAGGTATCTATATGAGAAAGGTGTTACTTGATACAATCAAGGGACATGAATTGCTAGCCAGGGATATCATAACAGACAGCGGTATTGTGATTATGTCAGCAGGAGCCCCTGTTAAGATAGAATATGCCAAGAAACTGAAAGAATTAGGATATAGTTATATATGTATAGAAGATGAATTATCCCAAGGCGTTAACGAAGAAGAGAATATTGAAGAGAAAATTAAATATGAATGCCAGGACATAGTGCGGGATGTTATAGAACGTTATACTTACCAGGGATATGGTGAATTAGAGGAAATTAAAAATGTTGCAGAAAATATAATCTGTGATATCGTTAACTCACCCCACGTTTTATACAGTATATCAGGTATACGAAAAAAGAATGAAGGTACATATGCCCATTCTTTAAATGTATGTGCCATGTCTGTTTTGATTGCATTACGAATGAAACTAAGCAAAGATAAAGTACGACAGATTGCTCTGGGCAGCCTGCTCCACGATATGGGATATAATTTAGTCAAGATTGATTATCAGAATTACAACTATTTAAAGAGCAGTAAAGAAGAGCAAAAAGAATTAATGAAACATGTTGTATATGGTTATTCTTCCGTTATTAAAGAAAACTGGCTTCCAGTTGCATCGAAAGATATTATATTATGCCACCATGAGAGAATTGATGGTTCAGGATTTCCTTTTCATAAAAAGGGAGACAAGATTAAAATAGGAAGTAAGATTGTGGCTGTATGTGATGCTTTTGACAGCCTGGTATATGGTTTTCTGATACCAAAGCTGAAGGTGCACCATGCTTTGGACTATATCGTTAGTCAGGCCGGTATTAAGTTTGATTTTGAAGTTGTTCATTGTTTTATTGAGCTAATAGCTGCATATCCCAATGGAACAGTTGTAGTTACGGATGAAGGCGAGACTGGTATTGTGTTAAGACAGAACACAAAATGCCCAACAAGGCCGGTATTGCGTATGCTGACGGACAGCAATGGACGTAATTATGCTAATTGGATCGAAAAGGATCTTAAAACAGACTTGTCAACCATGATTGTTGATACTATGGATACAGATGACTATATAGGGTAAAATACTATTATAATACAATTTATCATTATACATTAGTGACGGTTTGATAAGGTGTTTCTGTTATATTGATAGATAGGTTGACAGGGTATCAGCTTGTAATCTGATTCCTGCAAAGAGAAGATCTGCTTATATTACAAAGTAATATAAGTAATACAGAGTAATAAATAATGTAAGTAATATAAGTATTGCAGAGTAATACATGTAATCCACAGCAATGTAAATAATCAAGAATAATATAAGTAAAGCATAGTAATGTAAGTAATTCATAGTAATGTAAGTAATTCATAGTAATGTACGTAATCAAGAGTAATGTACGTAAAGCAGAGTATTATATGTAATCCACAGTAATATAAGTAATCCACAGTAATTTAACTTGTCATCAGATTCAAAATATGATATAAGTAATAGATATTCATTGATTTTCATTTTTATGGGTATGTTAACTAAGCTAACCTCCATATAATAAGATAATCCAATGATTGTATTAAGCAGGAGTTGGTGTGAAATAAACACATGTCAAACTTCTTATTTTGGCAGTACCATAAGAGGCTTGAGGCATGAGCGTGTTTATGTGGAAACATAAAAATAATTTCCACTTCTGATTGGTGCGCGCCAAGGCGCGAATGTTAATAGTGTGAATTATTGAAAGACATAATTCATACCCTGATTTGTGGCAGTGCCTACATCTGCAAGCAGATAAGGCATGCAATGGTAGCTAGTGTGAAAGAAGGGTTATATGTTCACCTGCTGACCTAAATCCTTGTGTAAGCACGGTTAGGACATTAAACTGCTGAGAATAAGGAAATAATTGGTGAGTTTGATTATACAGCAGTATCGCAAGCTGCTTGCGATTTGCATAGGGATTAGGTTGAAATTGCTTTCAACTTCTGATTTATGCGATATACAATTAGCTAACCAGTATATGCAGGAAAGAGGTTATTATGCATAGTTTTTTAAGAGCAATCGGTTTTACAAACATGAAAGATAGATTAGATCTGGAACGTCTGGTAAATCTGATTACAGAGCAGCCTACGGATAAGAGAATATATACTCAGCAGGATGGCAGGATTTTTGCGGAGATAACGAAATTATTCAGTAAGCAGATTGGCGTTACAGTCAGAGGAGAGTATGACAGCCAGGGTAAGTTTTACATGGAACATTATTTTCCCTATATTAAAGGAAGCTACATCAGTACCAAAGAAGATGTATCTATTATAAAAAGAGTAGACACTGATGCTTATACAGGTATGAGCGATGATGTCAGGTTAGGTGTCTCCCTGATCTTTTATTTACAGAATGTAGTTGATTATCTGAACGAGTCCAAAGATAAGAAGCAGTTTGACAGGCCTTTTTCCATATATCTATCTGCATTATCTGTATCAGGAAAGATTCTTCTCCCCTTAGAAAGAGATGAGAAGCTGGCAAAGAGCAATACTGCAGAAGTTCAATATAGAAGACAGTTGATTTCAGAAGCGAAGAAAGGCAACCAGGAGGCTATTGATAGTCTGACTATTGATGATATCGATATGTATGCCATGATTTCAAGACGTGCTAAGGTTGAAGATATCTATACAATCGTTGAGACCTCTTTTACGCCTTATGGCTCTGAATCTGACAATTATACTATATTAGGTACTATAATTGATTTGGATGTCCTTAAAAATGAAATTACAGAGGAAGAGATGTATAATCTGAGTATCTCTTGTAATGATGTTATCTTTCAGGTCATTATAAACAAAAGTGATTTATACGGAGAACCTTTAGTAGGCAGAAGATTTAAAGGAAATATCTGGCTTCAGGGATATGTCGACTTTCTGGGCAGTAATGTATAACAATAGTTATACCAGTCAAAAATATTGACGTTTGGGGTTGACTATTTGTTCTTAAAATAGTAGAATATTTTTGCTGTTATTTTATCATAAGATAGCAGGGCTTTAAATAAAGCACGTTCTCGTAGCTCAGCAGGATAGAGCGATCGCCTCCTAAGCGATAGGTCGCACGTTCAAATCGTGTCGGGAACGCTTAAAAGGGCTGTTGTAGATTACTACAACAGCCCTTTTTTTGTTATATAGTTTAAGGTGTGTTTAAATACATTCTCACATTTATTAAAGAGTCTTTTTAATTAATTTAACCTGTATGATTTAGTAGTCTGTTCATCATTCATCAATAATATATACTATCACTAAGATATTATTGGGTAATAGTAAATTGTTAATAAAGCTTCTTTAGTTTAATTAATCATATTACAACCCGACATGTACCTTTATTTGGTATCCTTATAGGTCAAGATAATCATTTTTTGAGTAATAACGTTTACTCTTTTTTCTTTTTGCATTATAAGCATTCTTTCTCTTTCTATAAGGTAATTCCACAAAGAAAAGATACAAGGTTATGGATACAAGGATTACAATAATTATTATAGCAATAATGATAATACGAAGCCTTCCATTATCATCCTGAGTCTCCTGGGGCATTGAGACCCCTTTGGTTACTATTGTTTTTGGAGTTTCCGGAATGAAGTTGTTATTTAATACATAATTGGTAGAAGTGGTGGAATATACGATATCTGCAGACCCCACATAAGTATTATCATAAGTAAAACGCATTGTCCCGATATTGTTGTCACCTTCTCTAAGTTTGTCCAGGGGTGAATATGAGATTGTACTTTCAGCTTCATCAAATTTAACTCCCTTTGGCAAAATAACACTTCCGGTACTGCTTAACTTTAGCGGAGAAGTTGTTCTGCTGAATAAGGGTGCGTATTGGGTAAATAATTCTGTATTGCCGGTCTTATCAGGAGACACTTCGTTTACAACATTGTGTTTTGTATAATTCTCAAAACCATAATTAAGCAATGCCTCCGTATCACCATATTCATTGGGAATGGTATCGCAATACATAATAACACTGATTAAAGTCATTCCGTCACGTTCTGCAAAGGTAACAAGGGTATATTTGGCCTTTGAGGTATAACCGGTTTTACCGCCGAGAGTACCTTCAAATGAATAGGTTCCTTTTATCATACCGTGATGGTTGGCAAGATACCTGGATTCCTTTTGAATATTAGTTGGTGGAATGGTATAGGTCTTTGTACCGGTAATTTTACGAAAAGCTTCGTTGTTAATAGCAGCTCTTGATATAAGAGCCATATCGTAGGCACTTGTATAATGATTTTCATCGGGCAGCCCATGAGGGTTGATAAAGTTAGAATCAACGCAGCCTAAACTGGCAGCTTTTTTATTCATCATTTCTGAGAAAGCAGATACACTGCCGGCTACATGTTCCGCTACAGCATAGGATACTTCATTTGCTGATTCCAGCATCACGGCATAAAGGCTCTGCTCCATGGTTAGTTTTTCACCTACATCGATACCGATCCGGCTGCTGTCCAGATCAACATCGTATATAGCATTCTTAGAAAAGGTTACAATTTCACCGGGAGTTGAGTTTTCCAAAGCTACTAAGGTGGTCAGGACTTTGGTAATACTGGCAGGATAATGTTTTTCATGTATGTTCTTGGCATATAGAATTGTTCCGGTGGAAGCTTCCATTACAATTGCTGCTTCAGAAGCAACATTTGGCATATCACCTACGTTTAAAGCTTCATTTTCAGTTGTTTTTTTATTACTGGCAGATTTATCATCATTAGTACTATTTTCGCTGTTATTATCCGGTGATTCGTCAGTTGCTGCTGTACTGGGGGTTATATCGGATGCAGCCAGAGCATGTACATTGTAAACGGTTGTGTTTAATATTAATGCGCACAAAGCACATATAAGAAAGAGTGATTTTCTCATGACAACTCCTTATAGGGCAATATTTATAGTATGGGATTTTTTTCAGTATTTATTTAGGCACTACTTCATTAAGCTATAAAATAAGTGATAATACTTTTATATAGCTTAGACTAATTATATGGTTTTTATCTATTTTATCGTTCGTTAAATATTTTGTTTTATGTTTCATTAAATATTTCGTTTTATATTTTGTTAAATATTTTGTTTTATGTTTCGTTAAATATTTTGTTTTATGTTTGATTAAATATTTTGTTTTATGTTTCTTAAATATTTCGTTTTATGTTGGTTAAATGTTTTGTTTTATTTTCGTTAAATGTTTTGATCGAATTGTATCGAAATTATGTATTTATATAAAATTTTTTATTATATTTATATATTATAGATTATTTCACAGGTTGTAGCAAGCATTAAAGGGATGTTAAGAAAAAATTAATGAAATAAAGATTAACTTTCCGGCAGAAATAGATAAAAGATTACCAATAAGAATACTTTTAACGAAAAACCCCCTTACTTAGCCTGATATACAGCAAGGAAAAGTAAGAGGGGTTTCTGTTAAATTTTTTTTATTATTGAACATATATCCAAATGCTATATACTTAATACTTTGATACTTAGAAGCTTAAAATCGAAACTCAGCTTAAAATCAGTATACAGGATTATTTTTGACCATAATAAGCATTAGCACCATGTTTTCTGAGATAGTGTTTATCCAAGAGTTCCTGTTGAATGGAGGGAAGCTTTCCTTCTGACAAAGACAGATTATGCCAAGCCATAAAAGCAACCTCTTCCAGTACCACAGCATTGTGTACGGCGTTTTTTGCAGATGATCCCCAGGTAAAGGGACCATGACTGTATACCACAACTCCCGGAACAGCTAATGGGTCAATTTCTCTTTCCCTGAAGCACTCAATAATAACTGTACCGGTTTCTTTCTCATAGGCAGCAGCTATTTCGTCCGGAGTCATTTTTCTGGTGCAGGGAATCTCTCCATAAAAATAATCGGCGTGTGTGGTACCAAAAGCCGGAACTCCTATTCCTGATTGTGCAAAGATAGTTGCCCAGCGGGAATGAGTATGGACGATTCCGCCAAGACCGGGAAAGGCCTTGTAAAGTTCTATATGAGTTGCGGTGTCGGAGGAGGGATTTAATTTACCTTCTACAGTTTTACCGTCTAAATCGACTACTACCATATCCTCAGGGGTCATTACGTCGTATTCAACACCGGAGGGTTTGATAACCATAAGACCGCTTTCTTTATCAAAGGCTGATACATTACCCCAGGTAAAGGTTACAAGATTATGTTTAGGCAGAAGCATATTTGCTTCATATACCTCTTTCTTCAATACTTCTAACATAGGCTTATTCCTCATCCTTATTATTTTAATTTCCAGGCAATATCCTGTAAGAATAACTGTTGTTTTAAGTTTTCTACTGTTGTACTTTCAGAAATATGAACATATTCGATATCCATCATTTCTGCCCAGTCCTGCATCTGCTCAGCAGTTATGCTATAGGAGAATACAGTATGGTGTGCGCCGCCGGCAAGTATCCAGCACTCGGCACCTGTTTTAAGATCCGGCATAGCTTTCCACATAACACGTGCTACAGGAAGATTAGGCATATCGTAAATAGGTTTAACAGCAACCACATCCTGGACGATGAGGCGAAGACGTCCGCCCATATCAACTAAAGATACAACGATTGCTTTTCCTTCATGGCCTTCAAATACCAGTCTCGCAGGATCAGCCTTACCGCCGATTCCAAGGGGATGTACTTCAATCTTAGGTTTTCCGGCTGCAAGAGTAGGGCACACTTCAAGCATATGAGCTCCTAAAGATAATTCATTACCTTTTGTGAGATCATAAGTATAATCCTCCATGAAAGCAGTTCCGCCGGGAAGACCTTCTGCCATACGTTTTAATATATGAGTAAGGGCAGATACTTTCCAATCACCCTCACCGCCGTAGCCATAACCAGCTTCCATTACTCTCTGGCTTGCAAGTCCGGGAAGCTGCTCCATTCCGTGAAGATCTTCAAAGGTGTTGGTAAAGGCACCGTAACCGCCTTCTGTAATCATCTTCATGAGAGCAACTTCTACCTTTGCCTGGTAACGAACGGAGGCAATATTGTCTGTATTGAATTCATATTTCTCTTCATACTCTTTCATAACTGCATCAATCTGGGCTTCTGTAACGTTATTGATCTCAGCTACTAAATCACCTACAGCAGTTGTATTAACCTGCCAGCCAAGTTTAATCTGAGCTTCTACTTTATCGCCTTCTGTTACGGCTACCTGACGCATGTTATCGCCGAAACGGATAACTTTTAAGCCTTTACTTACAGCCACACCTACAGCTGATCTCATCCAGCTTCCGATACGCTCCTGCACATCCTCATCTTCCCAGTAGCCGGCGATAACTTTTCTTGCCATACGTAATCTGGTACCAATGAAACCATGCTCTCTGTCACCATGAGCTGATTGATTTAAATTCATGAAATCCATATCAATTCCTTCGTTAGGTATTGTACGGTTGAACTGTGTATGAAGGTGCAGATAAGGCTTCTCCAAACGGGTCAAGCCATTGATCCACATTTTGGATGGAGAAAAGGTATGCATCCAGGTGATGATACCAAGGCAGTTGTCTGCATAGTTAGCTTCTTTAACCAGTGCTGTAATTTCATCAGGTGTTTTTACAATAGGTTTGAATACAACGGAGCAGGGAATAACAGATGACTGGTTTAAGGTATCTGCAATAACCTTTGAGTGCTCAGCTACCTGTTTCAGTGTCTCAGGTCCATATAAATGCTGGGAGCCTGTTATAAACCAGAATTCATATTGTTTTAATGACATAATAAGTCCTCCTTAATTATTTTGCGTGATTGGATAGTTCTATTGCATATAAAATAGTTTGTGTATCTGGACGAAATTATTACCCGCAATGTGTTTTCTGTGATTGGATGAACTATTGCATGTAATATATCTCAGGTGATTGCATTAACTTTGAGCTGCTTTATAAAAGTTATGCATTTGTTAAAGTAATAGTATGAAACAGCTTAACTGCTCTAACCTATGTAATCGGATGTAAGCAGTATTCTTGGATGAACTTCTTATCAGCAGGAGTTACATAGTTAGTTTATACAGCATCCTTTTGACTAATATTGAAATATCTTTGGTTAGCTGCAGCTGTGAATTGATTTTTTACAGCCGCAGCAGAAATTAATCAAGTGTTTAACAAAAAATTTAAGTTTAACTAAGTATTATCATGTAAATGCTTTGTGATTGATTGTTAATGATTAAGGTTTTAAGTTAATAAATTTTGTTATATATAATGCTGTATAGTTAAGCCTGTTCCTTTTTCAACTGTTTAAGCCTTTTCATAACATCGTTGGCTCCACGGCCAAAATAATCATGAAGAAGGGTATATTCTGCATAAAGCTTATCGTAGATGGCTGCATTTTCGGAGATAGGAGTATAAATGGTATCTTTTAATTTACCCATGATACTGCCTGCCTTAAATACATCATCGTATCCGCCTTTTGCAGAACCCGCTGCTACAGTACCAAAAATAGCACTTCCAAGAGCAGGACCCTGGGTGGTACCGCCGATCTTAACCGGCAGCTTAATAACGTCTGAATATATCTGCATAGCCATAGGGTTCTTTAAGGAGATACCGCCGGAGGCATAGAATTCTTCAACGGGAACGCCGTTATTCTGGAAGGTCTCAATGATCTTACGAGTACCATAAGCGGTTGCCTCGATTAGAGCACGATACATTTCCTCTGGCTTTGTCTGCAGGGTCATACCTAGAATAAGTCCTGTTAAATCCACATCAACTAATACAGAACGGTTACCATTCCACCAGTCAAGGGCTAATAAACCGCTTTCTCCGGGTTTTAAGGCGCTGGCTTTTTTTGTTAGATACTGATGTATGTTCAAACCTTCTGCTTCAGCAGCTTCGTAGTATTCTGCGCTTACACAGTTCTCTACAAACCAGGCGAAATGGTCGCCTACACAGGACTGCCCGGCTTCATAACCGAAATAGCCGGGGCAGACTCCGTCTTCAACAACGCCGCACATTCCGGGAACAGTGGACTCTTTCTCCCCTAAGAGAATATGGCAGGTTGAGGTTCCCATAATTGCAAGCATTTTTCCGGGACCGTCTATTTTAACTGCAGGTACTGTAACGTGAGCATCCACATTTGCAACTGCAACTGCCGTACCAGGAACTAAACCTGTAAAGGCAGCAGAGTGTTCTGTAATCTCACCTGCTTTGGCTCCTAAAGGAACTATTTCACAGTTTAATTTGTCCTCTACAACATTTTCGAGACGGGGATCTAACTGTTTGAAGAAGGATTTATCAGGGTAGCCTTCTTTCTTATGCCACATTGCCTTGTAACCTGCAGTACAGGAGTTTCTTGTCTGTATACCTGTTAACTGCCAGATTACCCAGTCTGCAGCTTCTATAAAGAAATCAGCTTCCTCATAGATTTCGGGTGCTTCCTCAAGTGTCTGCCAGATCTTAGGGAACATCCATTCAGAAGATATTTTTCCGCCATAGCGGGCCAGCCAGCTTTGGTTGGTTTCTTCAGCAATCTGGTTTAACTTATTTGCCTTATCCTGAGCAGCATGGTGCTTCCAGAGCTTAATGTAGGCATGTGGATCATCTTTATATTTCTCAAGAAAGCATAAAGGTGTTCCATCTGCTTTTACCGGCAGCATTGTGCAGGCAGTAAAGTCAATACCTACACCGATAATATCCTCTGCAGCTATTCCAGCCTTTTTGATTACTGCGGGAATCGTTGTGCTAAGTACCTCCAGATAATCAGCGGGATGCTCCAAAGCCCAGTCGGGAGCGAGCTTCTTTCCGCTTGGCAGACATTCATCCATAACTGCATGAGTATAATCCTTTACGGCATCGGCCAGTTCCTCACCTGTTTCAACATTTACAAGCAAGGCTCTGCCGGAGAGAGTACCAAAATCTACCCCAATTGAATATTTTGGCATTACATGTTACCTCCTTAAAATCAGTTGTTTATTGTATCTGTAAGTACAAGTAAAATTATGAGATGTACATACAAGTAATGATATCTTTATTCTATCTGAATTTGTATGAAAAAGCAAGAACTAAGTGAGGTTTACATCAGCTGTTTAGGTTGGTTACAGAACCTCTTATCTTAACGGAGGGGTCTAATTTGACCTGCTCTGTGTATAAGGGATTATTCAGGCATTGCAGCAGGAGCTGGGCAGCTTTCTTGCCAACTTTTTTTGAGGGATACACCACAGATGTAAGGTTGTATACCATTTCTTTTGCAAGGAAAGAATTATCAAAACTTACGAGGGATTTATCTTCGGGTATTCTGATATTGTTTCGTTTGAACAGATTTATGAGGGCAACTGCAACCTGGTCGTTGTAGCAGACAACTCCGGAGGTTTTCTCCAGGCGCTCCAATATCATTTTATCCATACCGCCGTTGATCAGATATTTAAAATCCTCCGTAGTATACCATAAATAGGCTTCATCTATTACGGGTTGTTTGTGTTTCTTTATTGAAAGCTGCATGCCTTCAAATCGCCTTAAGCCCTGAATATCATCGGACTTGAAAATACCGCCGATACCTTTATGACCGTTATCAATAAGAATATCCGTTATCATTTCACCGGCTTTTCGATCGTCCAGTACAACATAAGAGCCGTTATAATTATGATAATAGCCATTGATAAAGACAGTAGGAATATTTTTTTCCTTTAATCTTGTATAGAAGGTTTCATTGGCATTATAAAGAGCAGATTTTGTTCCTTCTACAATAAGGCCATCCACACCGCTGGCGATAAGCTTCTGGAGACAGTTTTCTTCATCGGCTTGCTTATTATGTGTAATTCCAAGAGCCATGGTATAGCCCTCAGCAGTTAGTACTTCCTCGATTCCGTGTATAATGCTTGGAAATATATAATCATCCAGATAGGTGGTTACTACACCTATTCGCATGGTTTTATCCTGAACCGGTTTAACCGGTGGAATAGAGACGTAAGTCCCGCTTCCCTGTTCTCTGGCAAGGATGCCTTCCGCTACCAGATCGCCGATGGCTTGCCTTACGGTCTGTCTGCTGAAATGAAAAGTGTTAGCCAGTTCATTTTCAGAGGGTATCTTATCACCTACACTGAAGGTATTATTCGCAATATTTTCTCTTAGCCAGCTGCTTAGAATGGTATGCTTAGACTGTTCCTTCGTTTTCATATATGCCTCATTTCTGCAAGGTTTTTCTGTAACTATTTTAAATTATCAAAAATTGAATTGGACTGTTTGTATAATATATTTGGTACTGGTACATAGTTTCTTTTTAATTAATAGTTTTCACTTTATCTATTATTGTACTATAAAAAATACAAGTTGTAAATACAACTTTACAACTTGTATAAATTAGTTATTTAAATTGCTAAAGTATAATTTATTATTTTTATTTCTATTTTGATGCTGATTTGTGGCAATCCCATACCTGCAGGCAGATGAGGCATGGAATAGGGCAGGTTTCAGAGTATCCCACTCCAACACTTTTGTTTTAAACCAGCTATTCCTCCCTCGGGTGGAGTTCGGCGGAGCTACAATGAGCAAAAAAACAGCCTTCCCTTTAAGCGGTTAACTTAAAAGGAAGGTTCTATAATAAATGTTGGGGTGTGTGAATAATACATTCCAACATTTTATTTTTTATAATAAAATACATCTATAGGAAGCCTCATAAATGTCCGTCGACCAAAACATACATTTAACAAAGGAGGTT
>Ga0208297_1000886_pt1 | contig 41316 bp, 36 predicted proteins | sample LMS_cellobiose_e_FD_187367 | JGI IMG/M metagenome (GOLD analysis project Ga0208297, IMG submission 187367) | Rumen-fistulated moose microbial communities from Alaska, USA - LMS_cellobiose_enrichment (SPAdes) (version 2) | ecosystem: Host-associated > Mammals > Digestive system > Stomach > Rumen... | reverse complement strand
GCTTGCCGGATGCAAGAAGAAACAGATGGATACGATTGACAGCTCCGTATCTACGATAATAGCCACCATCGACGACGAAAGCGGAGACGGAGGCGACAAGACTGTCCTCACCCCCGGAGGCGGTGTCCTTTGGATGAACGACGATGTCCTCAAAGTGTACGGAGGAAGCAACACGGGGGTCTATACGCTGTCAGACGGTGCCTACACCAACGAGGGTACGTTCGCTAAAACCTCAGGCACGACACCTACAGGAGGAGCCTACACCGCTGCATATCCCTCAAGCATGGTGAGCAGCATAGGAAACAACACCGTGACATTCACCTTGCCGGCGACGCAGACACTTGTGGCAAACAGCTTCGGCAACGGCGCTGCCCCTATGGTGGCGTACTCGACAGACCTGGATGAGTTCAGTTTCTACAATGCCTGCGGCGGCATCTGCATACCGGTGAGAGGTATCGGCAGTCTAAAAAAGATTGTGGTGACGGCGACAAATAACATAACCGGCACATACACGGTGAACAGCATCTCCACTACGCCCACGACTACATTCACCGGCAGCGGCAACACTATAACGCTCACGGCTGACAACGCCATTGCGTTGTCATATACATATCCCACATATTTCTACGTGATGCTGCCTGACGGGATAGCGCAACAGACATACACAATTAGCTTTTATGATGAAGACGACAACGTGTTAAATAGTGCAAGCAAGACCTTTTCCGCGATAAGCCGCAATGAGATAAGATTCATGGATGAGGTAATGACCTCTTATCAAGGATGTATACAAAGTGTGTTCTCCGTTTCAGACAGTAAAAAGGTTTTCTTTTCGAAAGGCAACCTGCAATACATCGGCAGTGCCGCCACGCCTTACTGGAAGTTCGCCGACAACCAGTATGATTATCTCGGCACCACAACTGGCCAAAATAGCACCGACACCGACAAAGACCGCGACTTATTCGGCTGGGGCACCTCTGGGAGTGCGCCAAGTGGTCAGACAGCCCGGGCACCATATTATACCACTCAGACCAATACCGACTATGTCTCTAACATAACCACTGATGGTGCAAACTGGGGCACAGGCAGTGAATGGGATTGGGGCCACAACGCAATTTCTAACGGCGGCAACACCGCTGACGTATGGCGGACGTTGACTAAAGGCGAGTGGTTATATTTGATTAATAGTCGTACAAATGCTGCCAACAAGGTTGGATATGCGACCGTTGGAGGAAAAAATGGGATTATCATTCTTCCAGATGAGTTCAATGATCCTATGAAAAATAATGGCAGTGGCGCATTCGTACCGAAGGCCACCACCGGATGGAGTGCGAATGTATATACCGCTAACTGGGAAGCTATGGAAGCTGCCGGCGCGGTGTTTCTGCCTGCGTCGGGCCGCCGGGATGGTACTTCGATGATCAGTGTCGGTTCCTTCGGGTGCTACTGGTCGTCCACGGTCCGCAATGCGAACCAAGCGAACTACCTGGACTTCGCTTCGAGCTATATGGATCCCGTGGGCTACAACAATAAGTATCACGGGAACTCGGTGCGTCTGGTCGTGGTTGTCGAGTAATTTTCCTGCCACTCGGCCTGCCATTAGCTTCGCTTTTTGTCGGCTGACGCATCAGAACGGGTGGCACACAAGTGCCATAAAACAAGCACGACGCTAATCGAGGCTGTGTCAAACGAGTTTTGACACAGCCTCTTTTTATAAATTCAAAAATATCATTTAATATCTTGAAAAAAAGATTCTATGCAATGAGAATCATCTTTAAACTGCTCATGCCTTATCTTTTTCCCTTCATTATCTCAACAAACGGGTTGTAATAGTTTTCACCTTTCTGAGTTACGCCTTCGAGACCCTTGCCGCCGTTCTTCGGACGTTTCACATCACCGAAGATACCTTTCTCAAGAGCTGTGAACAGTCCTTCTTTCACGATTTCCTCAAGAAGAGCTATAGTGTTGTTTAACACTAACTTAGCGCGCTCACGGCAGATGCCGCCCTCGCGGAACTCCATCTCCTCGCCTATGCTGTGCATGTTGTTGAAGATGTATTTTGCGTTCTCGATGGAGAGATAACGGTCGCTCATGAACGGCGTGTGGATAGCCTCTGTCGGCATTCCAAGCAGCTGTATTCCCTGATGTGTCCAGATGCCTATCATGTTAAACAAGGCATCCTGGATGTGGCCACGGAAGATGTTGCCTGTCATGAATTTTGTCGGAGGCATATATTTCAACGTAGCCTTCGGGAATATCTCACGTGTCATCTGAGCCTGTGCAAGTTCAAGCAGGAAACCGTTTTCAAGCATCGGATCCATCTCAAAGGCATGACCCAAGCCCATCTGCTCTTCTTTCAAACCTGCCGAGAACGCGAGTTGCTCGTTGATAAGGTCGGAAGCCAAGACGGTATGCGCCGCCTCCACAGCGTCGGCGGTGGTAAGATAGTTGTCTTCGCCCGTGTTGATGATGACGCCAGCGAAGCCGTTGATGATACGGCTCATATACTGGTCAATCAAGGTGCGTTGCATATTGATGTCGCGGAACAAAATGCCGTAAAGGGCGTCGTTCAGCATCACATCCAAGCCCTCAAAAGCACCCATGACGGCGATTTCGGGCATGCAGAGTCCCGAGCAGTAGTTACACAGACGGATATAACGGCCGAGTTCCTCGCCCACCTCGTCCAATGCCTTACGCATGATGCGGAAGTTCTCCTGTGTGGCGAAGGTGCCTCCAAATCCCTCTGTCGTGGCACCGTAAGGCACATAGTCGAGCAGGCTCTGACCTGTGGTACGAATCACGGCAATGACATCTGCTCCTTGCCGTGCTCCCGCCTGTGCCTGCACCACGTCCTCATAAATATTACCTGTTGCTACAATAATATAAAGATATGGCTTCGGACCCTCGCCTATGGTGCTCAGATAATGGTCGCGACGGTCGTGGCGTGCACGAATCTTACCGACGTTCTCGTCGATGACCGGCTGCAGTGTCTCTGCAATCTTCTTGGCGTCGCGGGTCACCACCTTGGTGATGTCGAGTTTGCCGGCAGCCACCTTTTCAGCAATCTGCTGGGGCTTCAAGCCAGTCTGTATCATGGCGTTGGCGATGAAAAACAGCACGCCTTCGCTCAACACGCCTTTTTCTTTCAAAGTGTCAACCACCACATTAGGCAGCGGCACCTGGTTCTCATCCACGCCGTCGATGCCCATCAGACGGCTCAAAGTACGCTCCACGGCGACGGTAGTGTATTGTTCAACAAACTCCTGCACCTGGTCGGCAATCTGCCTCGCCAGACCTCTTGCATACTCCACTTTCTTGAAATCAAGTCCTAATTTACTTTCCATATTATTCGTTTATGTTGTTTAAATGATTGATATATTATTCACTAATGTTTTCCTTTCGCATCATCATAATCCCTTGTCGGATACTATACTCACTTCCATTTTCATCAAAAGTAAAGCCCATCTGAATATGCCTAACGATTTGCTTTTTATCGATGAAAAACTTAGTCGGAGTAGCCGCAAGATTGCTTCTCAAAGCATCTTTTTGGTCGATAATGAAAACATTGTCATATTTACCTTGAAGAGTCTTGGCGTACTCAACCGTTTTTTGCAGGTCTGAATCTTCCGACAATTCGACGAGGCACAAAATATCAATCCCTTCCAGTTCATCCTTCATGTTGTTTATGGCATCGGGGAAATCTCGTTCTACCTCCTCTCCGCCAAAAGCACAATACATGTCGGTGAAAATTAGAATAGTTTCTCTTTTTAGCCATTTCTTGAGTTTAATGGCCTTCCCGTCAAAATCTTTTATCCGAACATCTGGGATTTCCTTACCAACCGTATTATGGCACCAATCCATATATAATTTCATGGCGAGTTCTTGATTTCCTTTTTCAGTACGGTTGGTGACATCATCATTGTACTTTTCGTAATCAACGGGGATAATATAGTTGTCCGACCTGTCACAGGATATACAGGCGAGAATAAAGCATACTATAGCAAATAGAAGATTTCTCATTTTAGCATCCTCCTTTCTTCCACGCCCTCCAACACCTTCATCTGCTGAATGGCGATTTTGTTCAGTTCAATCAGTCTGTCACGTTGCGGCATACCTTTATTAATAAAGACCGCGTTCAGGTTTTCCATGTTCGAGAGGCAAATCAGTTGGTTGATGTTCGCATAGTCGCGAATGTTGCCCTTCAAGTCGGGGTTGGCATCGCGCCATTCCTTGGCCGTCATGCCAAAGAGTGCTACATTCAGCACGTCGGCTTCGTTGGCGTAAATCATTGAACGATGGTATTGGTCAAGTTCTTCGGGCACAAGGTTCTCCTTAATGGCATCCGTATGGATATGGTAGTTTATCTTCGCCAACTCCCGCTTCACCGACCAACCGAGTTGCTTTTGCTCTTCTTCTTTTAGGCGTTGGAATTCTTGAATCAGATATACTTTAAACTCAGGACTAATCCACATGGCAAATTCAAAAGCGATGTCTTTGTGAGCGTATGTGCCACCATATCGGCCTGCTTTCGCTTGCAAGCCAATAGCATTGGTTCGACTCACAAAATCTTTCACGCTGATTTTGAATCTGTTGAGACCAGCCTGATTTCTAATTATGGCGAATTCGCCATAATTAAAATCTGGATTGTTGACTGTCTCCCAAATCCCAAGATACTCTAAAGTATTCCTATTACGAAGCCAATCAGTCACAAAAAAATCCCCGTCTTTGGCCTTCATCATATCCGTTAAGCAAATATAATCATTGCTATTAACCTGAACAACAGTTATTTCTGTGTCTTTAACTAAAATCTTTGCCATTACTCTTTTCCTCCTTCTTTTTCATTTCGGTCGTAAACCCCCTCGAATTCGAGGGGGTTTTTATTCTCACTTCTTTCATTCAAAGGGGTCGAATTCGACCCCTTTGAGTCTAAATCTATCGTTTTCGATAGGGTTTCTAATTGTGGCGAATTCGGTCATTTACAATCTCTCTCGCCTCTGCAATCCATTCTCTATCAATCCCTAAGCTCTCAGCTATATTCAAAGCCTCGTGCGGAACCTCGCCATCCTTGACTTCAACAAGCTCATAGTTCATCACGCCGTTCTCGAAGCCTTTGACTTTCAATCTTCTTGAATCTGTCGGTTCTATGTCGTAGTGCGTGGTCATGACCAAGCTCACATTCTCTACCTCAAGAACCTTCACCAAAGCCGAAACTAACGCCGTCCCTTCCTTCGGGTTCGTTGTCCTTGCCGGCTCGTCAATCAACGCCAGGATATTTCCGCTTCCTCGCGATGCCTTTATAACTGTATCGATTTTTTTCATCTCCGCCGCAAACGACGACAGCCCCTTCTCAATGGACTGTTCATCGCCGATGCAGAAATAAATCTTGTCTTTTATCACGATTCTCGCCCTTTTTGCCGGAATACCAAAGCCGTACTGGAACAGGTACTGACAGAGCGTCAACGTCTTCAAAACCACCGTCTTACCTCCCATATTGGCACCCGTAATCAAAGTAGGCTTGTTCCAAAAAGCTATATCCACCGGCTGGAATGTGCACCCTCTCAGCTCAAGAGCTTCTTTCACCTCCGGATGAAACATCCCCTCATATTCCGTCACACCATCATCAGCAATGTTCGGGAAACAGAGGTCGTATTTTATCGTCTGATACGCTTTCGCAAGATTTAAGTCGATGAACGCCAACGACTTCTGTGCTGCCTCAAGCTCATCGGCATATTTCGAGAGCTGCATCGAAATCTTGGCGCGAATCTCGTCCTCTATCCCACTCGCCTCGTTGAACAACGCCTCATCAAAGTCTTCTTTCACCTTCATCTTGCGGCGAAGCTCGCTCAACTTCCCGGAATAGGAGTCGTAAATGTAAAAACTCGCGATCTTCATCCCGTCAGGGTCGAGAATGCTCACCACCTCTTCTAAATTGGGGATAAATATCATGTCATTCAGCTGCAATTTATTCATAATCTGCTGAATGTCAAGCGATAACATCGCCAAATGTTTCACCTCGAAAAGCTCGATGTCATCCAAAACATACTTGTTTTTCAGATGGTTTATAGTGCCTTGAATCTCTTTCAGATTGCAAAGCTTAAACTGCAGGCTGTTAATCTGGCTCTGGTTCTTTTGTTCTTTAACGACATCATAGAACTCCTTGAGAATCTTATAGTTATTCTCAATCGACAATATGTCTTTCGGCATCTCGGTATCGAGAAGCACACGTCTTGAATAGCCCGAATGTACGTCGAGGTTGTCGAGCATGAACTTCAGACCGCAAGGTTGTTCTATTAGTTCTTTCAGTCGCATTTTTTCAAGTCATAAACCGGAAGTTTTATCGCTTCCGACATTGTTTTACATAATTTTTCCGAGTCGAGAACCATGCCGTTGGGTGCCGTGGGGTTCACCGTCACCGCGATGAGCTTGCTTTTCATCATCACACTGATTTTGCCGCCACCGTTTACAAACCTCTTATATAACATAGGTGTAAGGAAAACCTTTGTGAAGTCGGTCACCACAATCTCCATGCCCTTGAAAATCCGCTTTCCGCGAATGTGTTCCAAGAAAGTATCGGTGAGCGCGCCACTCAGATACAGTGTCTTGCAATGCCCAATGCCTTCTGTGTCGATATTCGTCGCTAACGACGATGTCACTTTCAGGTCGTGAATCTCATCGTCATCGTCAACAGCCCAAACGCCGTTATTTATATCCTTGAATCTCAATATGTTATCTTCTGATGTCAAATCAAGATTTATCAAATCAACGACGAAGGCTGTCTTCTGCACCAAAGTGTTGATATTGGCTGAATATGCGGCTCCTGTTGAGAGAATCATCGATTCGCTCGTTGCCGGCGACGCGAGACTCATGCGCGAAAGTGCCCCGTCGATAAGAATCAAGTCGATGTCGTATTTCTCAATCGACTTCTTCCATCGTCTCAAACCGAGATTCGACGAAGGTCCCGAAAGCAGAATCTTGCCTCTTGTCAGTGCTTTTGCTGTGACAATCCTGCCCAATGAGGTGTTCTCATCGCTCACCTCCACAAGCTCCGAGACGAGTTTTCTTTGCAGATAATGTTTCTCGCTTGTCGCGAAATACGTACCTTCTCTCAACGTTATCTCCGGTTTCGCCGTCCTCGTCACCTGGTCGGTCGTCTCGCCGTCAATGCCTATGGAACTCACCGCAATACGCATCTTGTCGAGGGGCAGACGGTCTAAAACATAATTCAGACTCACGGTCTTACCCGTGTTTTTCGCCAGCCCCACGATGGAACAGCTTTTGTATTTTATAAGTTCCTCAATAAAAGGCATAACTTATTGAGCATCAATAATATCGCCTCTTTTATCACGTTCTTTCATCTCTGACTTCTCCTCTTTCCGTTTTGAGAAAAGCCAGAAAAAGACCACAAATAACACAGTCGTGACAGCCGCCTCTATTATTGCCCATATCAATATGTTCGTCAAGGCGAAATTTTGTTGATACACAAACATCATGACCACGTTCAACAGATACACTACTAAGAAAAAAATCAATATGATTTTCCACCCCGGGGTACGATAATATTTTTCGCTCATACTGCTATTTATTTGTTATTCTTTTGTCTCTCATGACGATAGAGATAAGCCGGTTCGATGTTCATTTTCTCACCTTCCAGCAACGTGATGACGCCGTCAACAGGTTTATTTCTGTCAACATCTTCCACTCTCTCAGCCTCGAGTCTCTTCTTAAGTGCCTGACATTCAGGGCAGTTACATTCGCTATGATATTCGGCCGGCTCCGTGTATGTCGTAATGACACCTTCAAAGTTACGCAGCACCACTCTGCCTGGCGACTGTGAGATGACGTACTGTGGCATGACCGGTGTCTTGCCGCCACCGCCCGGCGCATCGACAACGAATGTCGGGACGCAGAAGCCTGATGTGTGGCCGCGCAATCCTTCGATAATTTCGATACCTTTCGATACTGGTGTCCTGAAATGCTCCAAGCCCATCGAGAGGTCGCACTGATATATGTAATAAGGTCTCACGCGCATCTTCACGAGGTCGTGTACGAGGTTTCTCATCACATAAACGCAGTCGTTGACGCCACGGAGCAACACGCTCTGGTTGCCAAGCGGAATGCCGGCGTTGGCGAGTCTCTCACATGCCGCAAATGACTCCGGCGTCACCTCGTTCGGATGGTTGAAATGTGTGTTGATCCAAATCGGATGATACTTCTTGAGCATGTCGCAAAGCTCCGAAGTGATACGCTGCGGACAAACAACAGGTGTACGTGTACCCAAACGGATTATTTCCACGTGCTTTATCTGACGCAGACGGCCGATGATGTATTCCAACTTCTTGTCGCTCACCATCAAGGCATCGCCACCTGAAAGCAACACATCGCGGACACATTCCGTCTTCTCGATGTATTCCAATGCCTTCTCAATGCGATCAACCGGCGACTCGTCGTCTTTCTGACCCGCAAAACGGCGGCGTGTGCAATGACGACAGTACATCGAACACATGTCGGTGATGAGGAACAGCACTCTGTCAGGATAACGGTGTGTCAAACCTGGCACTGGCGAGTCCTCGTCCTCATGCAAGGGGTCAAGTAAGTCGGCGCGCGCTATGTGTGTCTCGGCTGCCGTTGGGATGCACTGGCGACGCACCGGATCCTTCGGGTCGTCAGGGTCGATAAGGCTCAGATAATAAGGGGTGATGGCCATACGCAAGGTCGTCAAAGCGTTGCTGACGCCATCTTCTTCTTCCGAAGTGAGCTTCACATATTTCTTCAGCCCATCCAAAGTCTCAATGCGGTTTCTCACCTGCCATTTCCAGTCGTTCCACTGCTCGTCAGTGACCTCCGGAAACATTGTTTTTCTTCTTGATTCTCCCATTTCTATAGTTTTTAGGTATTAGCCATTAGCTATTAGCCATTATAAACTCTTCTGAGAAAAACCTAATGGCTAATGGCTAACGGCTATCGGCTAATGGCTAATTAAGCATAAAGTTCTTCAAAAATCTTTCTGAGTTTCGGGCTCTCACGGAGTTCCTGCAATGTGAACTCGGCGTGACCTTTGGTGTAGCCGTTACCCATAATCATATTGACATCAGCGCCGATGCCTTCTGCGCCGAGCGATGCTTTTGTGAAACTCGTTGCCATTGAGAAGAAATAAACGACGCCGTCGTCCTTTGTGCATAGCACTGCCGTCATCTCTTGGTCTGGCACATTGACGCAGTTGATTGTGACGTCAGCCATCTTGCCGTTCGTGAGTTTTTCGACGAGTTCATAGACCTGTACAGGTGTCATGCCTTTCACGCTCTCCACCACGTCGCAGAATCCAAGGTCTTTGATGCGCTGTGTCGATTTCGGGCTGTTTGCAAGACCGATGACCTTGCCCGTCACGCCGACGCGTTTCTTCGCCTCGTATGCGCAAAGCATTCCTGACTTGCCGCCAGCACCGAGGATGACGACTGTTTGACCATATTGGCATAGTTTTGCTGTCTGTGCCGGGGCACCCGCGACGTCCAATGCCGACAATGCGAGCTTCTCAGGCATGTCGTTCGGAATCTTTGCGTAAATGCCGCTCTCGAACAAGATAGCCTTGCCTTTGATGTCAACCTGGTCAACATCAGGACGTATTTCAAGAATCTCGTCAATGCGGAGAGGTGTCAACGACAATGAAACCAATGTAGCTATACGGTCGCCTTCTTTGAGGTCGATTTTGCCTTTCAAAGCGTCGCCTATCTTCTCAACCTTGCCGAGAAGCATGCCGCCAGAGCCTGTTCTGCGGTTGCGGTGCTTGCCCTGAAGCTCAACATTGAGCAACATCTCTTTCTTCACCTCTTCCATGATTTTCTCTTCGGAAGCACCATCACCCGCTTGCTGCTTGGCATAGTTGTGAATGTCGGTGAATGATGCCGAGTCGATATTCAGGGTCTGGACGTCAATCAATATCTCGTTATCATAAATCTCATCCATGTTATTGTCGAGTTTGTTAGCTGGTTGTGGAAGAACGCCTACTGGTTCTATCACGCGGTGTGTACCGTATTTGTTTCCGTGTTTCTGCATAATTCTTTTAATTTTAATTTGTTATTTAATAACTTTAACTTTGTTTTCTGTATCAATTCACGTCATTTCAAGTGCAGCGAAGCGGAATCGAGAAATCTTCTTTCATTGAGGGAGATTTCTCCACTCCCTGCGGTCGGTCGAAATGACAAAAAGAGAACTATCTCTTCTTAAGCCCCAAAATTTCACGAGCTTCATCGGATGTCGCAATCGGACGACCGAGTTCGTTGGCTAAGCGCACGACCTTCTCCACGAGTTCGCCGTTCGATTTGGCAAGCACACCCTTTGAGAGATAGAGGTTGTCTTCGAATCCGACGCGCACGTTGCCGCCCATGGCTATAGCTGCCGCTGCCATTGGGAACGCGTGACGTCCCACGCCTGTCACCGTCCATGTGGAGCCGGCCGGAATGCCGTTGACGAGCCAGCAGAGGTTAGCCACCGTTGCGGGTGTGCATCCTGACACGCCAAGCACGAAGTTGAACTGCATGGGTGCGCCAGGTACCTGACCTTTTCGCGCCATGTTTAAGATGGTGTCGAGGTGACCCATCTCAAAGCACTCATATTCCGGTTTGATACCGCGTTCTATCATGCGTTTGCCGAAGGCGCGCATGGTAGGCATGGTGTTGTCGAAAATCTCATCACCGAAGTTACATGTGCCACAGTCGAGTGTCGCCATCTCCGGAATCGGGTTGGTATCGGTCGATTGCAGACGTTCGTCAGGGGTCATACCAACAGCACCGCCTGTCGAAGGAATCAATATCACGTCTGGACAGACCTTGAGGATAGCCTCTTCACATTCCTGGAAACGACCACGGTCTTGTGTTGGCGTGCCGTCATCCCAACGCACGTGAAGATGCACTATGGCGGCACCAGCATCGACAGCCGATTTCGCCTCACGCACTATTTCCTCAACAGTGTAAGGAACATTCGGATTCTGTTCTTTCGTTACTTCTGCACCGCATATAGCGGCTGTAATAATCAATTTATCCATATTCTTACTTCTTACTTCTTATCTCTGAATTCTCTGACATTCTTTCTTCACGACACATGTGCCACTTGCGCGTGCCACTATGACAGGCTCAGCCAGCACGTCAGCTGCCGAGTCGGAAATATCCGGACGCGGGGCGATGACCTTACGGGCAACAAACTCCATCTTGCGAGAAGTGTTGCCTATCTTGGTCACCCAGCCTTCTGCCTCGATGTAGTCGCCAGCGTAAACAGGTGCCAGAAACTCTATGTTGTCGTATGCACAAAACAGACCTTCGTCGCCGTCCGTCTGAATTAATAACTCTGTCGCGACGTCACCGAAGAGATGTACCATGTGCGCACCGTCAACTAAATTTCCGCCGTAATGAGCATCTTTCGCACTCATCCTCAATCTCAATAATGATCTATACTCTTTCTCCATATCTTAAATATTCTTACTTCTGTCTTCTAACTTCTTACTTCTCAACATAAATAGCATCTACATAAATTCCCGAAGCGTGAACATGTTCAGGAGCAATCTCTCCGACTTTCACGAGTTTCTCAGCCTCAACCACAACGTAGTCAGCAGCTGTAGCCATCAACGGGTTGAAGTTGTTGGTGGTTCCGAGGAACACCATGTTTCCGAACTCATCGACGATGTTGGCACGCAAGAATGCGATGTCGGCCTTGAGCGGTTTCTCGAGGATGTAATCTTTGCCATCAACGTTGACAATCTGTTTGCCGTCTTGCATGATGGTGCCGAGACCTGTCGGGGTGAGCACTCCGCCGAGACCCGCGCCGTAGGCCCTGATGCGTTCTGCCAACGTACCCTGTGGCACGTATTCAACCTCAAGAGTGCCGGCGTTTTTCTGTGCCGCCGTCTCTTTGTTGGTGCCTGTGTGCGACACAATGGCTTTCTTAACCTGATGATTGGCAACGAGTTTCCCATGGGCAATGTTGTCGTATGCCGTGTCGTTCGAAATAATTGTCAAATCCTTGACACCTTTTGCAACGATAGCGTCGATAATCTGCACTGCGCTACCTACTCCGAGAAATCCGCCAAACATAATTGTCATGCCGTCATGTACCTTCTCAACGGCCTGCTCTAATGTAATCTGCTTATTCATAACTGTTTATATTTTAATTTGTTACTATTTTGCACTTTGATGATTTTAAAAAATTTGCTGCAAATTTACAAAATTAATTTGAAGAAACAAGCCATTTTCGCAAATTAGTAAAAATATTTATATAAGAGGTGTTTTTACGTTAAAAATCAGCGGTTTCAATAGTCAGTCTTTGGCAAAAATATCCGTATATTCTTTCCTTTCCGAAGATTTAATTATCTCTTCATCAGAAATGATATGATATACGAAAACAAGCTCTTTCTCGGTCTTCGTTTCACGAATATATTGTTTTTTCAGTTTGGGATGAATCGATGTAAGTCCAAGTGTTTCCACAGCTTTACGTTTCAATGTCTTCTCCGGTGTCTCACCAAACGCCACGTGCCACCAGTATTTCCCGACATTCACTCCTTTATTGTTATTTACGTGAAGATGAACCACCGGATGCAGTATTTTGTTGCCCTTATGCAACTCCAGGTGCAATGCCCGACCAACGATGATTCCCCTCTCATTAACAACGGGAAGAAACTCCATAATGTCTTCCTCGGGGATGAAAACACTCGGAGCATCGGAGATTTCTATACTTCGCTCAGTTTCAGTCGAAATGACGTTGTTTACTATTTCAGCTATGGCATTGCCTGGAATTTCTTTTGATTGTGCGAAATTTGTTGGAGATTTCTCCACTCCGCTTCGCTCCGGTCGAAATGAGGAAAGGTTATTTTCGTCCGGTTGAAATGATGCCGGACATTCATACCAAATTCCTTGAATTTCAATCTTTTCAGTTCCTTTCGGGACTTTTATCTCGAATACATCGCCTACCTTTTTCCCGATAAGGGCTTTTGCCACAGGCGACACAAACGAAAGCAGTCCTCGCGAGAAATCAGCCTCGTCAACACCCACAATCCTGACTGTCATACCATTATATTTCACGTAGGCACCGAAACCGACTATTCCTTCCTTGGCTTTTGATAAATCTACTTCAACAGCAGAATTAATACGAGCAACGAGCAGTTTCATCTTAGCGTCGATAAAATTGCTCATAATGTAATTATCACCTACAGTAACACGCTCATTTTCAAGACTTTGCAACTCTTTATTAAGAGATTCGAGACCTTCTTTTGTCACGTAGTTAGGAGTGCCTTTCGGGAGATAAGCCCTTGGAGGCACCATCGGAATTTCTTCCTGATCGCCTTCTTTGATAAAGCCTCTGCTCATCAGTTTAGCATAAATCCTACAGTACCGGTCACTGCATCTACGCAATCGTATGCTGCAGCGTATTGAAAAATAGCATTCAATGTCTTACGGCTTGGTCTTTTGTCGGCGTACATACTCCGCAACGCCTCTTTAACCTTGATTTCCAACAGTGTATCATCTTCTATTGATGATGGTGAAATTTGTGTAAACTTAATACTCATAGGCACTCGATTTCATTCATAATCTGAAATCTAAACGCCCTGTTACACAGTATTATTATAATATTGCAAAAATATTTTTAATTGTTCACCGTCAGCGACAAATTTTTCTTCTTTGCCATCTTGCGCAGATTTATCAAAGCATAACGCATGCGTCCGAGTGCCGTGTTTATGCTGACGTTCGTGGCATCAGCAATCTCCTTGAACGACATATCAGCATACATCCTCATATTCAGCACCTCACGTTGCTCATCCGGGAGATATTCTATCATCTTGCGCAGGTCGTCATAAATCTGTTCCGTCACAATCTGCTCCTCTATCGAAAGGTCTGTAATCTTTGCATTATCAAGCATATCATAGTCTTCCTTCGTAGGATCGACCATGGGCAGACGCTTTGACTTACGGAAATAGTCGATGATAAGATTATGCGCGATACGCATGGCAAATTGTATGAATTTGCCCTCCTCTTTATATGCTCCCGCCTTAATGGTACGTATTATTTTCAAAAATGTATCCTGAAAAATATCATCAGCAAGCTGCTTATCTTTCACAAGCATCAAGATGTATGAATATACTTTGTTCTGGTAACGGTCAACCAATACTTGGAAACACATCACATCACCATTCTGGTAACGCAACACCAATTCCTTATCGTTCAATTTATCAGACATAAGTCCCCCTTTTTTTAAGGTTAAACAATTTTTAAAAAGGGTATAAACAATCTATAGCGTCTCTCCTATTTTTTATTGGTTGAACAATTCGTCTTTTAAATTTTCCGCAAATATATAACATTTTTAAATACCGTGCAATTTTTTTTTGTAATTTCGTGCAATTTTTTCAAAGTAACGTTGTCGCGATGAATAAAATAGAGAACATAGAGATTCACGGAGCGAGGGTTAACAATCTGAAAAACATTGATTTACGTATTCCAAAGAACAAATTGATTGTGATAACAGGTTTATCTGGCTCCGGAAAATCGTCATTGGCTTTCGACACCATTTATGCCGAGGGTCAGCGGCGTTATGTAGAGAGTTTGAGTGCTTACGCGCGTCAATTCATGGGTCGCCTGAGCAAACCGGACGTCGATTTGATAACGGGTCTCTCGCCTGCCATCGCCATACAGCAGCGCACCATGACGAGCAACCCACGCTCGACAGTGGGCACCACCACCGAAATATATGAATATCTCAAACTTCTTTTTGCAAGGATTGGCCGCACTTACTCGCCCATCTCCGGAAAGGAAGTGAAACGCAATCAAGTGAGCGACGTGGTTGATTTTATCCTTACACAAAACGGGAACTCCGTTTATATCCTCGCTCCCGTCATCATCCCCGAAGGAAGAACGCTGCATGAACAACTTGCCATTTTACTACAACAAGGCTTCAACAGATTGATTGTCAAAGGAGAAGCTATCCGTATCGAAGATTTTCTTAAAGAAAAAACAAAAGACAGGCCGAAAGACATCCGCATCATGATAGACCGTCTCAAGGTAAGACCAAACAGCTCGGAACAAATAGGACAACTCTCCGACTCGGTACAGACAGCTTTTTATGAAGGCAAAGGCGACTGTATCATACTCGTCGATAATCAAGGAGATAAGAAAGAAGTCTCATTCTCGTCCCGCTTTGAGGTTGACGGCATATCCTTCGAACCGCCTACAACGCACCTGTTCGCGTTCAACAACCCCTACGGCGCTTGTAAGACATGCGAGGGCTTCGGCACCATCATCGGCATCGATGAAGACCTCGTCGTCCCTGACAAATCGCTGTCGGTGTATGACAACGCTATAGCCTGTTGGAGAGGCGAGAAAATGAGCGAATTCCGTAACCAACTCGTAAAAACAGCTCATCATTTCAACTTCCCTGTGCATAAACCTTATTATCAACTCTCCGAAGAACAAAAAGAAACGCTTTGGAAAGGCAACAGATATTTTACGGGCATCGATGATTTCTTCAAAGACGTTGAAAATCAATCGTATAAGATTCAATACAGAGTGATGCTGTCGCGTTATCGTGGAAAGACAATCTGTCCCGACTGCCACGGAAAACGTCTGTGCAAGGAAGCCGACTACGTGAAGATAAACGGACAAAGCATCACCGACCTCGCCACCACGCCAATAAGCGAACTGAAAAAGTTCTTTAATAATATAAAACTCTCAAAATCAGAGCGTTCCATCGCCGAAAGGCTGCTTGTCGAAATAAAAAATCGGCTCGATTTCATGACAGATGTCGGACTCGGCTACCTCACTCTGAACCGCGCATCCAACACGCTCTCTGGAGGCGAGGCACAACGCATCAACCTCGCCACCTCACTGGGTAGCAGCCTCGTGGGGTCAACGTATATCCTCGACGAGCCGAGCATCGGACTGCACTCACGTGACACTCAACAACTTATAAAGGTGCTAAAACGTCTCCGTGACATCGGAAACACCGTCATCGTGGTGGAACACGACGAGGAAATAATACGTGCTGCCGACCAAATCATCGACATCGGACCGTATGCCGGACGCTTCGGCGGCGAACTCGTATTTCAAGGCAATATCAAAGCTATGATGGAAAACGGTAAATCGCTGACAGCACAATATATCACAGGAAAAATGAGTATTCCTGTGCCTCAACGTCGCCGCAAATGGAACAACGCCATCGAGTTTAACGGATGTTTGGAGCATAACCTTAAGAATATCAGCGTGAAGATACCATTGAACGTGCTTACCGTGGTGACAGGCGTCAGCGGCTCCGGCAAGTCGTCGCTGGTAAATAACATCATCTACACCTCGCTGAAAAAATACTTCGGCGGCGTGGCCGAACACACAGGCTCGTTCGGCAATATGCATGGCAGCCTTCAGGCAATACAGGCAGTGGAATTGATTGACCAAAACCCTATAGGAAAGTCAACTCGCTCAAACCCAGTGACTTACGTCAAGGCATTCGACGACATCAGGAATCTTTTCGCAGAACAGAAACTTGCAAAAATGCGTGGCAATAAAGCCGGATATTTCTCTTTTAACGTGCCCGGAGGCCGCTGCGACAACTGCGAGGGCGAAGGCGTACTCAAAGTGGAGATGCAATTCATGGCCGACGTGTTCCTGCAATGCGACACATGCCACGGAAAACGCTACAAAGAAGAAGCCCTTGAGATAAAATTCCTCGACAAAAACATCTTCGACATCCTCGAAATGAATATCGACGAGGCTATTACTTTTTTCAGTCAGCCGAATGCAAATAAAAATCTCACAGAACGTATCGTAATGAAACTCAAACCATTACAGGATGTGGGACTTGGTTATCTCAAGATGGGACAACCTTCTTCAACATTGTCGGGAGGCGAGGCTCAGAGAATCAAGCTGGCATCGTTCCTCGTTAACGGCACCAACGAAAAACCTACGCTCTTCATCTTCGATGAGCCTACCACGGGGCTTCATTTCCACGACGTTAACAAGCTACTCACCGCGTTTGAGGCTCTTATTAACAACGGTCACTCGCTCATCGTCATCGAACACGACCCCGACGTCATCAAGACGGCCGACTGGGTCATCGACCTCGGCCCTGAAGGCGGTGAGACCGGCGGATACCTCGTGTTTGCCGGCACTCCAGAAGATTTGACAAAATGTAAGGAAAGCTACACCGCCGAAGTGATGGCAAGAAAACTGTCTTAGCTCCAAGCATCGTAAGCACCGTCATCGGTATGATAGTCACGTAACCACTCGTATGCGTCGGCACAGCCCTTGCCGTCGGCGTACGCCTCTTCCATGACCTCAGCAACGACGGCAAGCGAAATCTCTGTCTCAGTCTCTAAAATTATCCCGACATCATATAAGGCATCAAAATCGTTTTCCAAATAAGCACGCCGGTATAAATCATCAGGAATCTCAACCTCGAAATCCCTTCCTTCCCATTCATCATGAAATTTTTTTTTCATATCAATTTATGTTGAACAAATAACAGCCGTAACTTTTGAAAAGTTCTTGTTTTTCAAGTCATCCGGAGAAATGATAACATGCAGCATACCCCAGTCCATGAAATTAAGCGAGAAGTCGTCACCATCATCCGAATCGATTTGCAACAGCTCAACCCAACCGTCATAAGGCTCGCTCCAACTTTCCCACTCTCTGTTGTAAGGCTCACCGAGCAGTTTGTTGCCATCACAAAGAGCGTCTCCTGTCGAAAATTCAATTTTACGTTCCCTCAACGCAATAGGATTATCATCGTCATCAACAAAAATGATTTGCTCAAATATTTGATTATCAATATCTTCGATATAAAAAACCTTAATATCTTCATGATTCCAGAAAAAATCACCGGGACAATATGAGTCAAAATTTCCGAAATAATAATCTATCGCGGCAAAAAAATAAAGCATTCCTTTGTGAGGCAACAAATTATCCTTGTCGAATGGAGCAATCTCTTCGCATCTTATCTGACAAATAAAGGTCAAATCATCGGGAATATCAAAGTTTTGTGGCAAATCGGGATTACCCCACCACTTACTTTTCATAAAAAGGTCATCAACTGTATCAGAAAAATTAATTTTTATAGAATACATTGAATATTTTTTTTGCAAATATATTAAATTTTTTATAATTTTGCGCGTTAAAACGAGTAGAAGACGATTTTTTTACAAAATGCCGCTATTTGAAGGTAAAATGAAGCATATCAGCCTGTTGATGACATGCGTTTTGGGGGTATTTTTTTCAATAATGATGCCCGACAAGTGTATGTCGCAGGATGTTATTGCTCAAAATCCGGCATTTACAATAAAAATCGACACTCTCACACGAATTGACACGACATATATCATTGACACAGTCATCACAACGGTACAATATGTGAAGATTGACACTGTTTTTCTTGAAAATCAAGAGAGAAGCAATAGCGTGACACATAAAAATGAGAGATGGTACAAATTTGAAGGCAGCGTCGGCATGACCATCAACCAGCTCGCCATCACCCATTGGGCGGCGGGTGGTGAAAGCAACGCCAGCGGCAAAGTGACAGCCAACTTCAAATACACTTACAACCGCAGCGTTTTCAACTATGTAACGAGCGGACTTGTTGTGTACGGAACACAAAATTTCACCAAAAACAAACGGACGGAAAAAACCGAAGACCGTTTAGAAGTGTCAACAATAATGACACACAACAACAAAAAAAACCTCACTTTCACCTCCATTTTAATGCTGAAGACACAGTTTTCAAACGGTTATGCTTATCCAAATGACTCCATCCCCATCTCAAAGTTCTTTGCTCCAGCATATCTCACATTATCAATAGGTTACACCTATAATATCAACAAAAACATCAGCATTTTCGCAAGTCCGTCAGCCGGAAAATTCACCATTGTCAACGACCGTACACTTGCCGACAAAGGCGCGTTCGGCGTGGAAGCTGCCTATTGGAACATTGTTGACGGCGACAGTATCTGGGTACCCGGCAAACGATTTCTCGGAGAGCTTGGATTTAACCTGCTGGTACAATACAAACAGGACTTCAAGAAAAACATCAGTATTTTCTCGACACTCAACCTATATAACAACTACATGGACGTCAACCGCGACAACCGCTGGAACGTCGATGTTGATTGGGAAACAGGCATAATTCTCACAATAAATAAAAGGGTAAAAACTACCGTAAACGTGCATGTTATATACGACGACAACGTGAAATTTATGATAGATGACAAACTAAAACCAATTCTTCAATTTAAAGAGTCGCTTGGTATCACTTTTTTATATAAATTTGCAACATGAAAAAAATAAATATTGGATGTTAACTAAAATCTTACAATATGAAAAACGTATCTACTGAAATCCTTGAAAGGGCAAAGTCTTGGTTATCAGACAAATACAACGAGAAAACAAGAAAACAGGTACAGAATCTCATCGACAACGACCCTAATGAGCTGACAGAGAGTTTTTACCGCAACCTCGAATTTGGAACCGGTGGACTCAGAGGTATCATGGGCGTAGGAACCAACCGTATGAATATCTACACCGTGTCAATGGCCACACAAGGATTGGCAAACTACATCAGAATGATGTTTGCCGACATGAAGACGCCGCAGATTGCCATCGCCTACGACTGCCGCAACAACAGCAAAGAGTTTGCGAAGATTGCAGCCGATGTGATGTCGGCAAACGGCATTAAAGTGTTCTTATTCAGCGCGTTACGTCCCACGCCAGAGCTTTCATTCGCCATCAGAGAACTGAAATGCCAGTCGGGAATAGTCATCACCGCATCGCATAATCCGAAAGAATACAACGGTTACAAAGTGTATTGGGAAGACGGTGGTCAGATTGTGGCACCACACGACAAGAACATCATTGCCGAAGTAGAGAAAATTACTGATATTTCGATGGTGAAGAAGAAAAAAAACGCCAAACTCATCGAGATGCTTGACGAGCAATTTGACGATATCTATCTCAGCAAAGTGATGAACCTGTCGCTTTCGCCAAAGATGATTAAAAAACGCAAGAATCTGTCGTTTGTCTATACCCCGATTCACGGCACAGGCGGACAACTTATGCCGAAACTCTTTGCAAAAGCTGGCTTCAAAAACTTCTATCCCGTTGAGGAACAAATGGTTACAGACGGCAACTTCCCTACTGTCATCTCTCCGAACCCAGAGGAGCCAGCAGCCATGAGCATGGCCATAGAGAAAGCTAAAGCCATGAAAGCCGACATCGTACTCGCCACCGACCCTGATGCCGACCGCGTAGGCCTCGCAGTGAGAGACGACGAAGGTGAGTTCATCCTACTTAACGGAAACCAGACAGCAAGCATACTCACCTATTATATACTATCACGCTGGGAAGAACTCGGCAAGTTCACCGGCAACGAGTTCATCGTGAAAACCATCGTCACTACCGACCTTCTCCAGAAAATAGCCGACAAGTTCCACGTTAAGACATACGACGTGCTGACAGGCTTCAAATATATCGCTGATAAGATTCTGCACAAACCTGACGAGAAATTCATCTGCGGAGGCGAAGAGAGCTACGGCTTTCTCGTCGGTGACTTCGTACGCGACAAAGATGCCATAATAACGTGCTTCATGATAGCAGAAGCCACATGCTGGGCGGCAGAACAAGGCAAGACGTTATACCAAATTCTCAAAGATATCTATCAGGAATTTGGTGTGTACAGAGAGAAACTCGTATCTCTCACCAAGAAAGGCATCAGCGGCATAGAAGAAATCAAGCAGATTATGCTCGACTTCAGAAAAAACCCTCCGACCAACCTGCTCGGCTCACGTATCACAGAGATAAGAGACTATAAAACAGGAGTAAGCAAAGACCTTACATTCGGTATTGATACGGTCATCAACCTGCCGAAGTCGAATGTACTTCAGTTTTTCACTGAAGACGGCATCAAAGTAAGCATAAGACCTTCAGGTACAGAGCCTAAGATAAAATATTACTTTGGCATGAGCGAACCTCTTGAAAACGTCAACGAACTGAGCGGCATAGAAATGGAACTCAGCGAGAACCTCGACGAGTTGGCAAAACTGTTTACAGAGCCAAAAAACGCCGGGCATCAAGAGGACGAACAGACTCAAGGAGAAGTGAAAGAATAGGTGGTTTTACTCACCTATTCTGTGTAATGCATCTATCGCCAGCTGATAGTTGGGATTATCTTTCAAAATCTGGATATAGATGCTCTTCGCTTTCTTAAAGTTACCCTTTTGTTCGTATGCGATGCCCTCATTAAGAAGCGCATCCACTCCTTTTGGATTGATTTCCAATGCCTTATCAAAATTCTCAATAGCCTTGTCATATTCAAGCAGGTACACCAGATTGACATATCCTTTGTTGAAAGAAATCTGATAGTTACCTGGCATTCTCGCATCAAGGGTGTCATAAATCTCCAAAGCTTTTTCTGGATTGCCATTATCCTGAAGATACATCGCCAAATCATAATAAATATTATAATCGTTTGGATGCATCTCGATGGCGAGGTTAAAGAAATCTCTTGCCATCTGGTTGCGTTGAGCAGCGTATATATGAGCAATCTGAAGCACAGGGTCGATGAAAGTGTCATCTTGATTTCGTGCCCTCATGAACTGTTTCATAGCCTGCACAGTATCGTTTTTCGACATATAAATGATGCCGCGCATATAATATGCCTGTGGGTTTATGCTATTGAGTTCCAATGCTTTATCGAGATATGCGTTAGACATATTAGCATTCCCTTGCAAAAAACTCAGTTCCGCCAATTTGATGACAGGACGTGAGTCGAGAGGCGCAATATCCGTTGCTTTATTCAACGTGAGCATGATGTTATCTTCATCGCCCAAAGCATAATAAATGTCAGACAGAACTAACAGCGCATCCACGTTCTTTCCGTCAATTGACAGCGCGCTGTTAATGTCACGTATCGCATTGCCCACCTGTTGGTTTGCAAGATACAGTCTCGCCCTGTTAATATATCCATCAACATCAAGAGTATCAATAACTTCCGTCACAACAGAAGTACTTTCATCATGCTTTGTGCTTTCTGTTTTTTTATTACTTTCAGTACAGCTTACAAGCACGAGTACGCATAACAACACCAGAAAAAATTTCTTCATCAAGATATGATTTTCAATATGTTACAGTTCCTGGTCGGTCTCATTCAGAGCGTCCGTTATCTTCTGCGACAGTTCATCACACAGTTCCGGATTTTCTTCAAGAAGTTTCTTCAGCGCGTCCCTGCCCTGTCCGAGCTTCGTGTCGTTGTAGCTGAACCATGAGCCACTCTTCTTGATGATATTCAGTTCCACACCTATATCTATTATCTCGCCTATGCGTGAGATGCCTTCGCCGTAAAGGATGTCAAACTCCGCTTTTCTGAATGGCGGCGCCACTTTATTTTTCACGACCTTCACTTTTACGCGGTTACCGCTGATATTGTCTCCGTCTTTAATCTGGCTCACCTTACGTATGTCGAGGCGCACGGAACTATAGAATTTCAAGGCGTTACCGCCTGTCGTCGTCTCAGGGTTGCCAAACATGATGCCTATCTTCTCACGCAGCTGGTTGATAAAGATACACACCGTTGAGGTTTTACTGATAGTCGCGGTAAGTTTACGCATGGCCTGCGACATCAGACGTGCTTGTAAACCCATCTTGCTGTCACCCATCTCGCCTTCAATTTCGCTCTTAGGCGTGAGAGCAGCCACAGAGTCGATTACAATGACATCGATGGCACCTGAGCGGATAAGATTTTCTGCTATCTCGAGTGCCTGCTCGCCATTGTCAGGCTGCGACACCAAAAGATTCTCGATATCCACGCCGAGTTTCTTGGCATAAAAACGGTCGAAAGCGTGTTCCGCATCAATGAAAGCTCCTATGCCGCCCTGTTTCTGAGCCTCCGCCACAACATGGAGTGCCAGCGTAGTCTTTCCCGAACTCTCTGGTCCAAAAATCTCAATTATCCTTCCACGAGGCACACCACCAACACCCAAAGCATAATCCAACCCGATGGAACCTGTTGATATTGAATCGATTTTCTCAGATTTGTTGTCGCCAAGGCGCATGATGCTGCCTTTCCCGAACGATTTCTCAATATTTCCTAATGTGGCTTCCAAAGCCTTCAGTTTTTCTTGTCTCACTTTCTCGACATCTTCTTCAATATTTTTACTTGCCATTTTCTAACTTGTTTTAAATCAATACATTACTAATTATTTCCCTATTTCTACAGTCAGGCTACGACGAGTTTTTTAGCCAAACTATAGGGTACAAAGATAAGCATTTTTTTTGAAACAGCGAAATTATTTGCCATTTTTTTGATAAAAATCACAAATTTCTTTAATTCCACACTCTTCACACTTAGGTTTTCTTGCCATACACACATACCTTCCATGAAGGATAAGCCAATGATGCGCTTTCGACAACAATTCTTGAGGGATGTGCGCCACGAGCTGTTTCTCCGTCTCCAATGGTGTCTTGGCGTTGTGCGTCAAGCCGATGCGTGCCGAAACACGGAAAACGTGAGTATCTACAGGCATTGCAGGCTTGTTAAATGCCACCGCCATAACCACGTTGGCCGTTTTCCTTCCGACACCGGGGAGTTTCTGCAATTCGTCAATATCGGAAGGGACCACACCGTTGAACTCTGACATCAAACCCTTTGCCATGCCTATGAGATTTTTAGTCTTATTATTAGGATAAGATATCGACTTAATCAGTTGATACACATCATCTTGCGAAGCCTCCGACAAAGATTTTGCATCCGGGAAACGCTCAAAAAAAGCAGGCGTCGTCATGTTTACACGCCTATCGGTACATTGAGCCGAAAGAATTACAGCCACGAGAAGCTGATAAGGATTACAAAACTTCAATTCCGACCCCGCAAGCGGCATTTCCTTCTCAAAATACCTTATAAACGCATCGTATTTCGCCTGAATATCAATATTTTTCATTTTTTAAAATTATGACAACAAAATTATATTTTTTTCGTTATATTTGCAAAAAAATATTTTATGGATGGCAAACTAACTAAAATATTTCTTGGTACTGATATCGAGGCGAACTATATCGCGGCAATGTTACAGGAGGATGACATTAATTGCGTCGTCAGGAACGCTTTTCAAGCAAGTATTACCGTAGGATGGGCTGACGGCAGTCCTGCTCAAAGCACGGAATTGTTTGTCAACGAAAGCGATGCGGAAAAAGCGAGAAAAATCGTGGAAAAATACATAAACAGAGAGTAAAAAGGTGTTTTTTATTTATTTTTTCATTTTTATGATATTTTTTACGAAATTTGCAAAAAATTTTTGAATGTCAGATTACATTTTGCACGAAGTTTCAAATAGAAAGGAAATTGAGCAATGGCTTGCGTTTCCATCTAAATTGTATAAAAACGATAAACATTATGTGAGACCTCTTGACCGTGAAGTGGAGGCGGTCTTTGACAAGTCACAAAACAAGCTTTTCCGTCACGGCGATGCCATCAGGTATTATCTGACCGATGAGAGTGGTAAGATTGTTGGAAGAATAGCTGTTTTTTATGATGAGAAAACATCAAAAGTTTATGAAAATGAAGAAAATGGACAAAAAACAGGCAGCTGCGGCTTTTTCGACTGCATAAACGACCAGAAAGTGGCTGACACGCTTTTCGACGCCGCCAAGAAATGGCTCGAAGAACGTGGTTTTGAGGCAATGGACGGCCCTGTGAATTTCGGCGACCGTGATTATTTCTGGGGCTGTTTGGCAGAAGGCTTCACCGATCCTGTCTATAACATGCCGTACAACTATCCGTATTATAATCAACTGTTTGAAAATTACGGCTTTAGGGATTATTTTAAACAGCTGACATTCCGTCGCAGCCTCACGCCGGGCGGCTTCGACCCTGTCCTCCATGAAAAGGCAAAACGCGTATATGACAATCCTGACTACTCTTTCGAGATACTCGACAAACGCAAGATAGACCACTATGCCGACGATTTTCTCACGATTTACAACAAAGCGTGGGGTTCAATTCCAGGCACAGCCAAAATGACACGTCAGCATGCGTTGACATTGCTTAGAAGTTTAAAACCTATCATCGACCCGCGCCTGATGCACTTTGCGTATTATAAAGGTGAGCCTGTCGGCTTCTTTCTTATGATGATAGATTTAAACCAAGTCTATAAAGGATTGAATGGTAATGATAAGGGGTTCAATGCATTACGAGTGTTTTGGCGAGTAAAAATCTCAAGAATATGCGACCGCGCGATATCGCTCGTGTTCGGCATCGTGCCCGAACATCGCAAAAAAGGTCTCGAATCGGGACTTGTTTGCTCACTCGAAGCACAGGCAATTAAGAAAAAATTCAAATATAAAGAACTGCAAATCAACTGGATAGGCGATTTTAACCCGCCGATGCTGAAAATCGTAGAGAAAGTAGGAGCGCATATCTACAAGACACATATCACATATAGATATCTCTTCGACAGAAACAAACCTTTCACAAGAGCAAAACTACAACAAAACAACAAAAAAGAAGACGAAGAATGATAGAGACAAAAGCATTATACAAGTCATTTGGAAATGTAGATGTAATAAAAGGCATTGATTTACAAATAGGTAAAGGTGAAATCGTCACTATTGTCGGAGCATCAGGTGCCGGCAAGACAACGTTGCTGCAAATAATAGGTACGCTGGAAAAAGCCGACCGCGGAGACGTCATTATCGACGAACAAAATGTGAGCAAGATGAACCAGAAGACACTCGCCGCTTTCCGTAATAAAAACATCGGTTTCGTGTTCCAGTTTCATCATCTGCTGCCAGAATTTACGGCTCTTGAAAACATTTGTATCCCTGCCTATATCGCCGGAACATCTAAAAGTGATGCTTTAAAAAAGGCAATGCAACTTCTTGATTATCTAAAACTTACAAACAGAGCCGACCATAAACCATCAATGCTGTCAGGAGGAGAACAGCAACGCATCGCAGTGGCTCGCGCCTTGATAAACAACCCTACGGCAATACTCGCTGACGAACCTTCCGGCAACCTCGACTCACAAAACGCTAAAGAACTGCACGAACTTTTCTTTAAACTGAGAGAACAGACCGGCCAGACATTCGTAATAGTCACTCATAACCCCACTCTCGCACAGATGGCTGACAGGACATTAACAATAAAAGACGGAAAAATAGAAAGCAATAAATGATCCCAACGAGCGTTGTGGATTATTGTATATTAGGTAAATAATTTAGATAAATGCGAAACATAATCAGATTCTTTTTCATATTATTATTTGGATTTCTTTGCTCATCAACGAGTTACGTCGCCGCACAAGAATCCACACCTACTTTTCAGTCACTGATTGCATCGGGCGACAAGGAATTTGCAAACAAAGAATATATCAAAGCCAAGACCTATTATCAGGAAGCACTGCGTATAAAACCCAAAGACGCGTCAGCAAAAAGCAAATTAGACAAGACACTCCAAAAAATCCGCGAGCAAAGCAAAAAAGAAGAGCAGTTTTTTGAACTTATCGACAAAGCCGATGAATATTACGCAAACGGTGAAATAAACAAGGCTCTGAAAGAATATGACAACGCCTTGAAAATTTATCCGAAAGACGAATATGCACTTGAAAAAAAGTCAGAAATAACGACTATTCTCAAAGATGAAAAGGAAAAACTGGAATCGTTCAACGAGATGATTGACTTGGGAGACAATCTCTTGAAAAGCGAAAAATTTGCTGAAGCCATTGTACAATATGAGTCAGCTTTGAAAATATATCCCAATAACTCATCGGCAAAAGCAAAATATCAAGATGCCAAAAACAAAAAAGAGGCATACGACATCAAAGTCTCTGAATTTGAAAGTCTTAATGCACAAGGTTTAGAATTTACTTTAAGAAAAAAATACAGCGAAGCGATAGCATCATACGAGCAGGCACTGCAAATTTTTCCAAACGAGACAGAGCTTTCCGACAGGATAAAAGAGTTGCGCTCGAAACAAAGCGTTGCAGAAAGATACGATTCGAAGATTGCGGAAGCCGACGCACTGTACGAAGATATGTCATACACGGAGGCAAAAGCGACATATCAAGCGGCACTCGATGTCATAAATGATGATTCTTACGCCCTCGGCATGATTGCGCGCATCGACGAGATTGTCAACAGCGCAGAATACAGGAAAATTCTGAGCGACAAGGCAAAACTCGACAGCGACTTCGCCGATTTTATGAACAGAGGTGCTAATGCTGAAGGCATTAAAAACTATGAACTTGCCCTTTCCTATTACGTTAAGGCATTGGAAATCAAACCTAACAATGCAGAAGCCCTCGCAAAGAAAAAAAATGCCGAAGACATGATTCTGTATCTTGAGCAACAAAGAAAAGAGAACGAGCGCCTTGCCGCTATCGAAGCGGAGAAGCAACGTAAAGCCAACATACAAAATCTTATCAACGCTGGAAATCAACAGCTTATAAACAAAAAATACGCTGAGGCAGAACAAACTTTCAACGAAGTCCTCGTCCTTGACCCGAACAATGCCGTCGCAACGGAGAAACTTAGTGTCATCGCTGGTTTCTATGAAGAGATTCAACGACAGAAAAAGGAAAATTACGCAAAAGCAATGCGAGATGGTGCTAACGCATTGAATAGCAATAATTTCACCGAAGCAATGAGGCAGTTTAACATTGCTTTGGCTAATAAACCGGACGACGAAGTCGCAACACAACAGCTTTCCCTCGCGCAACAACAGGAAAACATGCGTCTCGCCGCCCTTGACAACGAATATAACGGCTATATCACCAAAGGTGACGCACAGATGCAACAGAAAAACTACGATAAAGCCGTCGAATTTTACACTAAAGCCATGCAATTAAACACAGGAAGGACATATCCAGCAGATAAGTTGAGGGAAATCGGCGATATTTTGAATACAAACAAAATTGTCACCCTTGTGTCAGATGTCATCACAATCAACTCCAACGACAGCCAACGCTTTGATTTTGAGCCTGTTGACGTCACCACACGACGTGGCAACTACCTTCTTATAAAGGCAAGAAACACAGGCAACAGAAAGTTCATCATGTATATCTCCTACGGAAGCAAGAACGGACAAAACGGCGGTTTTACCGTAAGTGTACCCAACAACGACGAAATCAACGACTTCATAATACGTATCGGGTCTCAATACAAATGGTTCAGCGAAGACAACACTTGGATTGAGATAATGCCTGAAAACGGCGGCATTGAGATAAACACAATGGAAATCACAAAAGGCAACTAAAATCTTGTGTGTGTAAATAATATTTTATATTTTTGCAATTTGAAATAATATTTTTGCAGTTTAAAAATGAATAAGTCCGATTTTCGTTATCAATTGTATATCAACATATTAAAAGAGGAACTTGTCCCAGCGATGGGATGTACCGAACCTATATGTTTAGCTTACGCGGCAGCAAAAGCGCGCCATGTACTCAATGCCAAACCCGATCGCGTGGAAGTTCTCGCCAGCGGCAACATCATCAAAAATGTCAAAAGCGTCATCGTGCCCAACACTAACGGAATGAAAGGCATAAAGGCGGCTGTCGCCGTCGGCATTATAGCTGGAAATCCGGACAAAGCACTCGAAGTTATTGCCAACGTGACACCGGAACAGAAAAAAGAGACAGAGACGTATCTTAAATCCACCCCTATCACGGTGAAACATGTGAATTGTCAGGACCAGCTCGATGTCACAATCATTGTCCACAGCGGCGGGCATCATGCCGATGTGAGAATATGCGGTTTCCACACCAATATCGTACACATTGAGAAAGATGACGAGATTCTTTTCCAATGTGAATCGGTAAGTAAACCGAGTAAGAAACTCACCGACAGGAGTTGTCTCTCCGTTGCCGGAATAATAGATTTTGCCGACAGCGTTGACATTGACGACATAAAAGAGACCATCGGCAGGCAGATACAGTACAACAAAGCCATCTCCGACGAAGGCCTGAAAAACGACTGGGGTGCTAATATAGGTAGCACTTTGTTAAAATATTACGGTGACGATGTCAAGGTGAGAGCGAGGGCGAGGGCTGCGGCAGGCTCCGACGCGAGAATGAACGGCTGCGAGTTGCCAGTGATTATCAACTCAGGCAGTGGTAATCAAGGCATTACGGTATCGATGCCCGTTATTACATTCGCTGAAGAATACAAAATCAGTGACGACAGGCTTTATCGCGCTCTCGTGGTGTCGAACCTCGTAGCCATACATCAGAAAACGCGCATCGGGCGGCTGTCAGCGTATTGTGGCGTAGTGAGCGCGGGATGCGCGGCGGCATGTGGCATAGCTTACCTGCTCGGCGAGAGTCTCAATGTTATCGAACACACTTTAAGCAACGCCGTAGTCACAGTGTCGGGTATCATCTGCGACGGTGCCAAGGCCTCATGCGCCGCAAAGATATCCTCTGCGGTAGAGGCCGGTATCTTGGGTTACTATATGTATAAAAACGGTCACCAGTTCGAGGCTGGCGACGGCATAGTGGGCTGCGACATCGAAGACACCATCAACAACGTAGGTCTGCTCGGAAGCATCGGCATGAAAGAGACGGATACCGAGATAATCGACATCATGACTAAATGATATCAGTCAACTCTCTGAACATCAATAACCCCACGTAAAAAGCGAATATTGTGCATCATCCGTTCCAGAAAACTCGCGTTCGGCACTTGAACGACAAAACGTCCCTCATAGAGATTGTTTTTCACACTCATGGAGGCATCTATGATATTGACAGTCATCTGTTTCATTACGTCAGTGATATCGCTTAAAATGCCAAAACTGTCATTGGCAACGACTCGTATTGACGCCCGTGAAGACAGGTCGCCCTGCCATTTCACATCAATGAGACGATAAGGATAGCGCTTCGTCAAGGCAATAGCGTTCTTGCAATCGGTTCTATGTATCGTGATTCCACCCGTGACGTTAACAAAACCACACACCTTATCACCAAGGATGGGACTACAGCATTTTGCCATTTTGAATGCCAAACCGTTGATATTAGAACCGATAGTCATCATACCATGCTCATTATCAACAATTTTCTCCTTTCTCGACTCTTCTACCTTATCGAGATGCATCTCTTTCTCTTCCGAAACCGACAAAATAAAAGCTTTCAGCGAAGCAAGGTCAATCTGATTAATTGCTATCTTATGGTAAAACTCAATTCCCGAGTTACAGTTATATTCTTTTAGTATGTCATTGAAAATCTTATCGTTAAAACTAATCTTCCAATTCTTAAGTTTTCTGTGGAAAATAGAGCTGCCGAGTTCAGCCTCTTTCATTTCCATATCTTTAAGATAACGTCTGATTTTTGCTTTCGACTTTTCCGTAACCACATAACCAAGCCAGTCAATCTTAGGCGACTGTTTCTTGCTCGTCTTAATCTCAACTCTGTCGCCGTTGTCCAGTTCATAGCGTATCGGCTGCATCTTACCGTTTACATTTGCCCCGATACAATGACTTCCCACTTGTGTGTGTACCTCAAAAGCAAAATCGAGTACAGTGGAGCCTATAGGAAGTTGTTTCACATCGCCTTGAGGCGTAATGATAAATATCTTGTCCGATTTGGCTTTTCTTGCCCTTGCGTCATCTAACAGACTAAGATTCACTTGGTTAGGGTCTTCAAGAATATCACGTATCTGGTTCAGCCATTCATCGGCGGTCTGATGTTTGTCGTTTCCATTTTTATAAGACCAGTGCGATGCAGTACCCCTCTCCGCAATCTCGTCCATGCGTCGTGTCCTTATCTGCACCTCTATCCAATCTTCACCATTTTTCACTGTAGTGTGCAGAGACTCATATCCAGAAGCCTTAGGCGTAGTAATCCAGTCCCTCAAACGCTTTGGATTCGGCACATACAAGTCTGTCACTATGGAATACACTTTCCAGCAATCGCTTCTTTCTTCCGATTTTTTTGAGTTGTTAATGATGATTCTCACCGCAAAAAGGTCGTAAACCGATTCAAAAGGTACACCCTGTGCCTTCATCTTTTCAAAAATTGACGGAATGGACTTGGTGCGCCATTTTATTGTAAAATCGAATCCTGCCTCACTTAAATTTTTGCGGATAGGTTGCAAAAATGCCGCCATTTTTTCTTCCTGCGCAACATGCGAAATCTTTATTTTATCCCTTATTTTATAAAAATCATCAGGATTTTCGTATATCATCACCGCTTCTTCAAGCTCTTTCTTGATTTTATATAAACCTAAACGGTGTACTATCGGTATGATGAGATATTTAGTGTTTTCAAAAAATTTCTTTACTTTTTTGCCGTTTTTCACATCTGATGAGTCCACAGAATTAATCTCATCATAGTCATCTATTTCATCTTGATGGCGACAGTCGTAAAGAGTGTGGGCAATTACAATCAGCACAACGCGAATGTCGTCAATCATCGATAAAAACAACTTCCTTAAGGTGTCCGACTGTATCGAAACATTTGTGTTGTCAAGCGACATAACCTTCACTAATCCTTTGATTATTAGCATCACCCGTTCACCAAACTGCTCTTTTATCTCATCAAAAGTTGTGTCAGTATATTTCGTTATGTTGTGCAACAAAGCACACACCACCGATTTGCTTCGCATTCCCATCTCGGAGTAGGTAATCTGGGCCAGTTCAAGCAAATGAAGCATCATCGGACGTCCCGACTTCATGCGACGACCATCGTATTTGCGACAGCAAAGTTCATAAGCCTGCTTCACATAGCCCATCTCCTCCAAAGTCATTGTCTCGCCAATCGACTGAATAAGAGCATTATACGACCCCTCTATTTCCGTTATTTCCCTTTCAGAATATTTTTCAAAAACCATTGTATTTTCATGTATTGACGGTAATTCCTACTGTCAGACGTTTTTCTGAACAATCTATTTAGAATAAACTTCGCAAAGTTACAAATATTATCCGAAATAAACTATCTTTGCATTTTATTTTTTTTGCTGAAATTGACAATAAAAACGCTTTAAAAACGTTAAGATTTTCATCCGTTCTGTAAGTAATGAGTAAAAGGTTTTTAAAGAATATCATTTTTTTACTTTTTATCAATCTTTTGGTAAAACCGTTTTGGATTCTTGGAGTTGACCGAGCCGTCCAGAACCTTGTCGGCGACACTTCTTATGGACTTTATCTGGCTATTTCACAATTTTCCTATCTTTTTTACATTCTTCTCGACCTTGGTCTGACCAATTTCAACAACCGTAACATAGCACAGAATAACCAGCTTCTCTCGAAACATTTTGTAGGAATCTCGCAGGCAAAGATTATTCTCACAGTACTTTATTTTAGTGTGATTTTTGCCGTAGGCTGGATGATTGGCTACCGCGATGAGCAACTCAAACTTCTCGCTATTGTCGGGGTCAACCAAGTGTTACTCTCATTTATATTATACGTAAGATCGAATATTTCCGCTCTGCTCCTTTTCAAGACCGACAGTCTGCTCTCTGTACTCGACAGAGTGCTTATGATATTGATTTGCAGTTTCTTACTATGGTCTGGATTTTTTCCGAGAGAAGATTTCAACATCTACAGTTACATTTATTCACAAACATTTTCTTACGTCGTAACACTTGCGATAGCAATAGCTATTGTATTGAGACACACCGGCAAGCTGACAATCAAAATCAACATTCCTTTTGTGATAATGATTATCAGGAAGAGTCTCCCCTATGCGCTGTTGATACTGCTGATGAGTTTCTACAACCGCATGGAACCTGTGCTGATTGAGAGGATTCTCCCCGCTGACATTGCGGCGACACAAACCGGTATCTACGCACACGCATGGCGTCTCTTCGATGCAGGAAACAATATTTCTTACTTGTTCTCAGTGATTCTGTTACCACTCTTCGCCGCCATAATAAAAGAAAACGACAACCTGCAAGGCCTTGTGAAACAATCATTTAGCATAATGCTCTCCATGACGTGTATCATAGGCGTGCTGTGCATCTTCTACAGTCGCAACTTCATGGAGATAATGTATCCTCAACAACCCGACGAACCACTCAACGCGTTCATCAACAGAATTGATGAATCATCGAGGATTTTGAAAATCCTGATGGGCAGTTTCGTCTCAATATCAGTCACTTATATCTTTGGAACCCTGCTCACTGCAAACGGCAACATGAAACAGCTTAACATCGTGGCGGCATGTGGCGTCGTGCTAAACCTCATCCTAAACTTCTTGTTTATCCCACATTTTCAAGCTACCGGAGCCGCTTTCACCAGCCTCTGCGTGCAATTTGCAACCTGCGTGATACAATTTTTTATCGCAAAAAAAATCTTCAACTTGCACATTGGAAAAGTTTTCTGGATAAAACTCATGATTTTCCTCGCTTTTATCAACCTGTTCACTTATATCTCAACACGATTGACAATAAGTTGGGTGGCTTCTTTCGGAATAGCAACCGCCGTATGTATCCTGACAGCATTCATTACTAAAATGTTAGATTTCAACGAACTCAAAGAACTTGCAGAATCATCACTAAAAAATATAAAGAAATAATTTTTACAAATCGTCCGTAATTAAAGAAATTTTACTATTTTTGACAAATTTTTAAAAAGAAATAAGATGGAAAAATATTTCGACAACACACCTATGATTACAGTAATCAACAAATGGAAATGGCACATCTTAATCATCACCTTGGTGGCGGCAATACTTGGAGCTGTTTTTTCGAGTTCTACATTCATAACTCCACTTTACAAGTCGGAGGCTACAGTGTATCCAACTCACATTGAAGCGTATTCCGATGAGACGCTGACTGAACAGATGCTTCAAATAATGCAGTCGCAGGAAATCATGGACTCTGTCGTCGAAAAATTCGACCTGATAAAACATTATAAAATCGACAAGAACTACAAATACTGGAAAACAGCTCTCATAAACGAATATAGAAGCAATGTCAGCATCTCACGTACTCCCTACGATGCCGTCATTATCAAGGTTTATGACAGCGACCCCGAGATTGCCTGTGACATGGTTTACGAGATTTTCAACCAATACTGCCGTGTGATGGAAATCATCTTACATGCACAACGCTACGAGCAAGCACAGTTATTCCATTCAACACTTAAAGAAAACGAGCTGTTCATCGATTCGCTGAAAAACAGACTCAGCGAGATTGGCACAGAATACGGCGTTGTTGATGTCACGAGCCAATCAAGAGAAATCACAAGAGCTTATCTCAACAATAACAACAGCGATAAGCTGAAGGAACTCAAGGCCAACCTCGAAAAATATGGTCCCGAGGTAAATCAGATTAACACCTTGATTGAATATGCGTATGAAAATTATCACAAGACAAAATACGACTTTGAGAGAGAAAGACGTTACTATGTCAACAATATATCATACGGAAACATCGTCTCCGCCCCATACGCATCTGACAAAAAGGCCTATCCTATCCGATGGGTCGTGGTGGCACTCTGCGGACTGTGCGCACTTTTCGCTTCAGTACTCGTAGTCTATGTTATAGAACATAACAAAAAGGTGTCTGCATAATGCAAAAAACCTTAAAAACAGCCGCAATATATGTCGTCGCCGCAATATGCGTCGCGATAGGACTTTATTTCGTTGTTAAAAAGGACACTTATCTTGCATTTGCATTGCCTGCCGTGTTGGGCATTTTGCTTTTATATGTTATTTCCCTTGATAAAGTTTTGTTGCTCATCGCGTTTCTTACACCTTTATCTATAAACATGGAGTCACTAAACATTCAACTTGCTATTTCTTTGCCTGTTGAGCCTCTGCTGGCTGGCGTTTTGGTTCTCTTCATAGCCAAATTGTTATATGAGCAAAATTTTGACCAGAAAATTGTACGACATCCAATTTCGATAGTGATTTATCTTATGTTTATCTGGATGATTATCACTACAATAACAAGTGAGATGCCTGTGGTTTCTTTGAAATATGTCGTTTCACGTCTCTGGTTCATCATACCATCATATTTTCTTTGTGCAGTTCTTTTCAAAGAACCTAAAAATATCAACCGATTCATCTGGTTGTACATCGCAGGACTTATCATCGTTGTTGCATACACGATTATCAATCATGCCCAATATGGATTTGATGGCGACACGGCTCACTGGGTTATGACGCCTTTCTATAACGACCATACCGCATACGGTGCCGCTCTGGCTGTTTACATCGTATTTTGTGCCTCTTATCTTTTCATGCCTAATATTAAGAAAATCAAACGTTTAGGCGTAATTGTGGTACTATGTATCCTCATTGTGGCATTAATTTTATCGTTCTGCCGAGCCTCATGGATTAGCCTTATTGCTGCTTTCGGTGTACTGATTTGTGTACTCTTGAAAATAAAATTCAAATATATTGCAGCGGTGTCTGTCTTTTTTATCGGATTGTTTTTCTCTTTCCAGCAACAGATTTTAGATTCTCTGGCAAAAAACGACCAGGACGCGTCGGGAAATATCGTTGAGAACATACAGTCGATGACTAACATATCTACCGATGCTTCCAACCTTGAACGCCTGAACCGCTGGAGTTCCGCCATAAGGATGTTCAACGAAAGACCTGTGGTCGGGTGGGGACCGGGCACTTACCAGTTTATGTATGCTCCTTTTCAGGAATCTAAAAACCTGACAATCATTAGCACTAACACCGGCGACATGGGTAACGCACACAGTGAGTACATCGGACCTCTCGCCGAACAAGGCTTCCCCGGCTCTTTAATCGTCGTGTCTTTAGTAATCGTATTCATGTACTGCGGCCTCATGACATACAGAAAAGCCAGAAACAGAGAATCGAAAGTACTCGTACTCGGTGCTACATTGGCTCTGCTCGGTTATTTCATCCACGGCATCCTTAACAACTTTCTCGACACCGACAAACTCGCGGTGCCAATATGGAGCAGCATGGCAATAATAACAGCTATTGACCGCTATCACGCTGATAAGGAAAATTTCTACGAGACTAACGAAACTTCTTAACCGAAACAAGTTCAAGGTCAAAAATAACTGGAGAATAGGCAGGAAGCTCTTTATCAATAGCAACACCTTCAAAAGCCATCGATGACGGTACAATTATTGTCGCCTTACCTCCTACCCTCATTTTTTTCAAGGCTTCCTCTATACCTGGTACCATTTCATCGCTGCCATAAACAAAACTCATCGGCTCGCCACCATAACTTGACTCTATGAGACTGTTTTCAAGGTTATAAAGACGGTAATGAATAGAAACCAAATCTCCATTGTCAACGGAATCACCTGTTCCGGCTGCTATTTCAAGATAATAAACCCCTGTGGAACTCGGCGCAACCTTGATGTCAAATTCTTTGACGAACTTTTCAATCTTTGCAGGCTCCTCAGCCTTACGTCTCTGATTTTCAACCTCTTCCATATCACGAAGCCTCTTCTCCTCTTGTTCATATTCATCAGGAGTAAAGATTTTAGTACTTTTTACATTCAAAATAAATGAACAGTATGGCGGAATGAAATTTTCGAGACCTACACTGTCAAAAGCAAGCGACGACGGCACTACAAAATGTGCCTCTCCTCCTTCCGGAATATATTTCATCGCCTCAGCAAAACCGTTGCCAAGGTCTAAATCACCACAAACCACGGCAACAGGCTCTCTGTTAAACAAATCAAGCAATGTGTCACCACTAAGAGTTATCATGTTAAAATTAATTTTAAGGACGTCTCCTTTTTGGGCTCCACGACCTTTTCCGTTGACACTCAATATGATAAGTCCGTCTTTTGTGATTGTATTTCTCTCATCAGAATAATACATCGCCAAACGGTCGTCATCGTCCTGCTTCATCTGTTTAAGTTGTCTCGCGTGCATTTTCGCAGCTTCCTCTGCCGTGATTATGTTTTTCAATTTAATATCAACATAAAACGGTGTTCCGGGTGTCAGATAATCCGGCACGGCTTCCAATCCTAACATCTTGATACACATAGAATCGATAAGAAAAGCAACCGTTGCCGAATCATCAACACGCATGTTCATAAGACCTGCCATCATATCGCCGACGAAAGTAGGCTCCGTCATCTCAAATTTCACGATTTCTTCGTCCCAATCACTGGAATAAATCAAAGAATCACCTATACTTTCCCTAAAATCAATTATTACATAATCTCCGATTTTCGGCGTTTCTCCTTGATTGCTGACTTTGTGGAACTGCATATAAGAGCCGTTTTCCATCCTGTCGAAACCCTTGAACGGCGATTTATTGCACGATGTTATAATCGCACAGTACATCAAACATAGCAAATATGATGACAGTTTCTTCATAAATAATTAGAAATCAATCAATTCCACTTCAAAAATAAGATTTGTAAACGGAGGAATATCCGGTCCGGCACCTCTGTCACCATATCCGAGATAATAAGGAATGTAAAGAACGCCTTTCTCTCCTTTCGACATCATCATGATTCCCTCGTCCCAGCCAGGAATTACATAACCTATTCCAATTGGAACTTCAATAGGTTCTCCTCTCTCTATGGATGAATCAAACACATTGCCATTCAATAGCTTACCTGTATAATGGACCTTCACATTTGAGCCGGCCTCAGGCATTTCGCCATTACCCTCTTGTGTCATCACATAGTAAAGTCCAGATGCTGTCGGAGAGGCAACAATCTGATTCTCTGCAAAATACGACTGCATTTCTGCGGCAGCTTTCTCGGTTTCCTCCGGATAACGATTCTTTATTGATTCAACCATTTTTGTCACATATTCGCTTTTCGGATAAAAATCATCGACTTTAACGTCAAATTTCATAACGTCAGAACTGTTAAATTCCGAAAGAAGTTCCGGCACTCCGAATACATATTTAAATGTAGAGTCAATATTCACTATAAAAGAAGCAGAATCACCTCTGTGCATCATAGCTATACCTTCCATGAAATCAGTTTTAAAGGACGGTTCCTTCAATTGAATAATGTTTTTTGACGGAGGAATGATAGTATTAGTATCATTTACCGTACAAGCGAGCGTAAGTTCCACCAAATCACCAACATTCGGCAAGTCACCGTCGGCTTCCAGATAAAAATGATAATAAAGTCCATTGTTTGTGGTCTTGTAACCTTTAGGGACATCTCCATTGCAACTTGTTAACATTGAGAGCATTACACCGAATGCAGTCATCATCAGTAATGATTTTTTCATGATTTTAAATTTTTAATTATCACTTGTTGTTTTCAAAATTATTCATTATTTCAATCCTATATATTATGGGCGTCATTGGCGGAATTTTGTTACCATCTCCGATAAGACCGTATGCCAGATGCGACGGAATGATTATTTCTGCCTCGTCGCCTTTGTGAAGAAACTGTAAAGCCTCTTCAAGCCCACTTTCTACACCGCCTCTGCCTGCTATAAACATTTTTGGCCCCCTCTCCTTTGACGTGTACAGTAATTCTCCAGTCAGAAGTCGAACCTCATACTCCATTATAATCAGCTCTCCTTCTCTTATAGCATCGCCAACTCCTTGTTTTTCAACACGATAACATAATCCTCTTCCAGTCTTTTCCATATTCAGATTATGTTGTTCAATGTATTTGCTTATGGCTTCTTTCTCCTCTGTTACGAGATATTTGTTTGCCCGCTCAAGATTCTCTCTCTGCACTTTCTTATCCATTGCATTGCATTGATTATCAATAACTCTATCTTTGCAATTAACAAAAAAGATTGTACAAATTAGAATTATAATTGTTAATAATATTTTATTAATTTTTTTTAACATCTACTTATTTAGCAATGATTTATATTGGGGTAAAATTGTCAAAAATTTCTCAATAGCCTGTTCAATAGTACAATTCATCGTTCCTCCGGCTGCATTAGTATGACCACCACCTCCGAAATGTTCTTTCGCTATTTCATGGACCGAGAAATCTCCTTTTGACCTAAATGAGAATCTTATAACTCCTTGACGCTCAGTGATTAATACTGACAATCTGATAGTATCAATCATCAAAGGAAAGTTTACCACTCCCTCTGTGTCGCCTATTTGGTAGTTAAATGTCTCTAAGTCGGTCTTATTCAGATAGATATAAGCAGCGTTATATTCATTGAGAATCGTCATCCTACTGCTGATGCAAAAACCAAGGAGACGCATTCTATTTTCTGAGAACGTATTATATATCTTGCTGTGAATCAATTGATAATTCACCGTCGGGGAAATAAGTTTCCCACATATTTCAAAGGTTTCCGAATGATAAATAGAATGTGAAAACGAGCCTGTGTCAGTCATTATTCCAACGAGGAGACATGTAGCGATGTTATCGTCAAGGTATTTATCGAATCCGTAATGCTGAATAAGCTCCGCCACCAATTCTGACGTGCTCGATGTTTCAACCTCTGACAAATAAGCTACAAATTGTGAAAAATCTGTATCCCTATGATGGTCAATAAGAAGCCTTGGTGTTTTTTTACAATGACATAAGTCATTGTGCATCAATCCTGTACGAGGTGGTGCATTGAAATCAAGATAACAAATCAAATCAGCGGCATTAAGATACTCAATACCTTTTTCCGCATTTTTATCAAATATTAGAATCTCATCTATCCCTGGCATCCACGACAAAAAAGAAGGAAAATCGTTGGGAATCACAACTTTGGCATCTACACCTAATTTCAACAGAAAGTAGTACAAAGCCAAGGATGAACCTATCGCATCACCATCTGGATTGACATGTGACACAATAACCACATGTCTATATCGCAAAATTAATTCTCGAAATGTATTGATAAACAGTTGTTTAGACATTAATTTTCTATTATTTTTTTAAGAGACAAATATACGAATTTTTATTTAAAACTAACATCTAAACGCATTATTTTATTTTTTCAACAAAAAATTTTATCTCGGCAGGACAACATCGAAAGTTTTGTCAGAATAGATTACGATAAGTTTATCAACTTCTTGATTATCAGTTAGTTTAGATGTATTATCAACCATATTTAAATTTTCATTAATTTTTGAGTCTTCGGGGTGTTCATCCATATCATCAAATTCCACAACTCTTTCATCTTCGAGTTTATCAAACCTAAACTGTTGATTATCAGCATTAAAAGGCATAGGTTCATTGACTGTAATTGGTTTTTTACCCATAATAAGCCAATCAAAACTATATTCCGGATAAACTTCTTTCAATTTTATCAAGAAATCCAGACTTGGTTTATTGCGTCCGTTAAGCAAGTGCGACACGTTTGAAGGTTGAATTCCCATCATTTCGGCGAATTGAGAAGCTGTTAAATTTTTTGCCCTCAAGATATGAGCCAGACGATCTTTAATTAATTCCATGTTATGTTCCTCCTAAAAATTTCGTTTTGAATACTATTTCAGATTACAAAAGTAAAAAGAAAAACAATACAAAAGTTAAAAAATTTAATTTTATTTTTGTAAATTTATTTTTTATAGGAAAAATCTTTAATAAAAATTTATTATTTTTTATGTAAATAATTAAAAACCATCTGTTTATAACTATATTGAATAATTATTATTCTGTTTTAGGTTTTACTTCTATTTTTAAAGTAAAGAATTATATTTTTATATATAAGTTACTTATTCACAATAAATTATGTTAAATATTATTAACAATTCATGTATTTTACTTTTGTAAATATTACAATATATCTACACAATTGTAACAAAACTGTTTTCTTTTGTATATATCACTGTATTTCAATATTTTATAAAAAATATTTTACATTTATAAAAATACCCTCCTTGTTTGTAATTTTATTATTTTACATTTCTAAAAATACGATATGAGCGACTTTTTTATCGGAAAAATACATTTTTATACTCTATAAATCGGATACTCTTAAACCGAATAAAAACCATTAAATTTTAAGTGCTCACCTTCCCTATCCGTAACCGGCGACAGCGCACTCCCATGCGTCTTTGTATATTAATTAAGGTATATGCACACAAAAGACAAAAAAAATAATATAACGCTTTCAGAGAAAAGAATACCTTTATGCTTTTCATCAAATAGGCACAATATTATTTGATTTTGTTTTTTTGGTGCAATGTATATCATTTGTGGATTAGTTAAAATGGAAACAATCCAAAAAAGATTTTTTGAATTTCGGTAATTTTGGCGTAAAAATCCTGCTTCGCGACAGGGGATAGGTTTGGGAAAAGTGTCATCTGTGGGAGTTTTTTTGGCCTTACGGCGTGGGTAAATCTGCGTGCAAGTTTCTGATAATCAGGGTTGAGCGGAGGAAGTCAAAAAAAAAATAAAAAAAAATGTTGCGTGTAAAGAAAAAGTTTGTAGTTTTGCAGTCCCAAACGACAGGGAGAGTCGCGAGGGGAGTTCTTTGAAAGCAATGAGCCAAAC
>Ga0208297_1000885_pt1 | contig 41453 bp, 45 predicted proteins | sample LMS_cellobiose_e_FD_187367 | JGI IMG/M metagenome (GOLD analysis project Ga0208297, IMG submission 187367) | Rumen-fistulated moose microbial communities from Alaska, USA - LMS_cellobiose_enrichment (SPAdes) (version 2) | ecosystem: Host-associated > Mammals > Digestive system > Stomach > Rumen... | reverse complement strand
GTCATATCCTCATGGTCAACAGCCCTGGAAGGGCTGCTTCCGCCCGCAGGGCGGCAGACATATGAGGCTGTGACACTCAAACCTCTCGATTCAGCGGATCAAGAGGGCGGGTTTTACCCTATCCAGACATTTTGGTAGTGCAACCATTTGGTTACTGCCACCTGTTCTTTACCGCTTTGATCGCGTCCTCCTCTCTCAACCTGCAGTAGTAACCCTCGGTGGTCTTTGTCGAGCTGTGCCCCATGAGCACCGAGACACTGTCTACAGCCACACCGTTGTTCAGGTAATACTGACCGAATGCCCTGCGGCAGTCGCGTATCTCGAACTTTATCCCAAGATCCTGCTCGACGAGCTTCTTCGCCTTACGGACCGAATTCCCGGACATGAATCCGTGGCCGTCCTTGAATGCGAAGAAGAGAGCATCGCTGCAGGTCTTGTTCTTGAGCAGCCAGAACTCCCTTGCAAGGAGGTAGTCCTTGACAAGAGGCCGGATAACGTCGGGTACGGGGACCGTACGGGGATGTCCGTAAGAGTCCTCTCCTTTGACATGCTCGTAGTAGATCTCCCATTTGACGGTATCCAGGTCGGAGGCCTTCGCTAGACGGAGCTCCTTGTTCCTGGCGCCGGTGCAGATGTACATGAGTATCATGGTGTATGTCCTGAGCCTGCGGAAGTCCTCGCGGGGGATCTTCTCCGACTTCTCCAGTATCTTCAGGTAGTTCTGATACGGAAGAGGATCCAACCTCTCGCTCTTCTTCCTAGGCTTCAGACCGGGATTCTGGGCAAGGCACTTGCTTACGCATGTGTTGTCGCAGAACTCACATAGATCCTTCAGAGCGGAGATGTCATGCCCCAGATCGGACGCGCTTACATTCTTGCCTTTCCTGTACAAAATGAACTCCCTGATGTCCTCCGAGGTGAATTTCGAAGGAGCAAGAGTGGAGACATTCTTGTCGGAATAGAGCTGGATGAAATCGCGCTCCATGCGGGTATAGCGACGTACAAGGCCAGCAAAGGTGTTCTCCTTTATGGTCCCCATACGGCGCGACATGAGTTCATCGGCTTTTTCCTTGAAGGGATATCTAGACACTTCCAGTTTTCCTCCTGCATCTTTCAAAACCTTTCGGCGGAATGATCCGCTTCCCGGTTCTAATCATGTGTATGTACTTTCAATATAAAACAGTTATTACTTTCTAACAACTGTAAAGTAACAACTTAAAGGGAATAATGAGATAGGGGTTACTTTATAACAGTAAATACAACCATTCAAATAGTGATATAACATAGCATCATACGATGGAGAGTTATACGCCGATTTGGGAGATCAGACACGCGATCCCCATGCTCATGACCGTCAGGGACAATGAAGGCATGACCATGACGGATATAGTCCGTGTGAACAGAGGAGGGGAGCAGAAGAAGTATGCCGCCCTCAAATACCTGGTCGACACGGGATTGCTGGAATCCAGACACGACCCCGATGGGGAGTGGAACACCAACCATCTTTATCTGACCGCTGCCGGAAAGAAGGTTATCGCCAACGTCGAGGAGATCACCAAGACCATGGACGAGAGCGTCAGCCAAGCAAAAGACTCACAGGCATGAGATTTGCCCTATCTTCAAACGGACGGAATGCAACGTTCCCTTCCGTATTCAATCATTCTTCTTGTCGAGATATATTGTGCCGCTGTCGATAGGATCCTTCCCTTCGAAGCCGTTGATCTCGTTGACATATCTGATGTATTCATCCATGATGTTCCCGATACGGGCAGACATAGATCTCTGCCATTCATCCCTGTCTCCATCGAAGTTAAGATTCATGTCCTGGAAAACCGCTGCCATGAGCATTATCTCGGAGAGATGGATGGGATCCTCTACCTCGACCCTTGCATGAGCAAGGATCTTATCGATGATCTCAAGGTTGGGTACAGGCGTGAGGGGTTTGTCCATACGGAGTCTGTAACCTTCCGACATCTGAATATGATAAGGTTTCTTCTGATTCATGATATCAGCCCATAAGGATATTGTAATCGTTGATCGTGTTCTTCACCCAGATGACTGTATCCTCATCAGCCGGTTTCTTGATCTCCATCTTCCATTTCAGATCCAGATAGGAGGCCAATGCCTTACATTCAGATTCATCATCGTAAGGCCCGAGAACATAGCGGATGTGTTCAACACCATCCGAATCCGGATGGATGCTGCAGATAGATTTGTTGGCCAATCTTGGAGTCGGAGCAGGGATCGCCTCTATGATTGGATCGCAATCGAAATTCTTGATGCCGTCGACCATATGGTATGGTATAACGAGACCGACGAAGTACAGGTCCTTGTAGACAACATTGTTGATCTCTTCCTCCCAAGACTTGTTCAGATCCTTGAGCATGTCCTTCCTCTTATCAGGTTCACAATGATGGAGCCTGACAGCATCAAGGAATGCCCTGTGAGCATATTCCGACATCTTCCTGACCGATTCGATCTCAGAGTGGGCGAATATAGGCAGCTTCAGACAGGCCTCCAGAGCATTGAGGAATGCCAAGGTCTCCTTGATGTTCTTGGCTACCAGATCATCTTCGGTGATGTCAGCTGGATTGAATTTTACTAAGAATGTCCTGAGCTCCTCGCTGTAGAATGCATATTGTCCGGAGATCTCGTTCTTGGTATATTCCCTGATTTTATCGATGAGCTGTTGCATTGCAATGAACCTGTTGTTTATGAGTTCAAGCTCATCCCTGTTGCCATCATTGAGAAGATTCTCGATCTTCTGACCGGTCTGATCGCAATCAACGGAACAGAGGACTCTGTCATTGATGTACAATGCATTGGGATTACAGAAAGCCCCGGCCAACCTAAGAGCATAATCCTGTTGGGAATTCGGTTTGGCAAATGCAACGACGATGGAATCCTTGACATCCAATCCGAGCTCTTTCGCTTCCTGTGTGACGGTGACCATTTTCGAAGAACCGACGGTACCTATATTCTTGGTGGCCAGAGAGATGGACATAACTGCCAACATAATAACATATGATATATATCTTATCAAATACGAATGTATACGTATATTCTGATAGCCAGTATCTATATTATGTGGATAAAAATGACCGGACAAAACTATCACATCCACTGAGGATAGGACGACTTAAGCCATTGGATCCAGCCGAATCTAGCACCGTTGTTCTTCTTCCTCGCCCATTCATTCTGGAAATCATCATCGGTACGATCACAAAGGGCCATGAACTTCTCAGGATGGTCACGGACGAACTGCATCACGACCTGTTTGTTGTAGAACGGAGTACGGGGATTGGACATGACCTTCTCGACGTAATGCTGATTCGCAGATATCGTGTTCGTACGCGGCATCCTCTGAAGGAGATAACCTTCGGTCATCGTCCTGCGCTTGGTGTTCATACCGGGATCGAGATGTACCCAGCCCTTCGGGAAGTTGGTGCCTTTCTTCCTATGTGTGGGGATGAGCTCATATTCATTCACCAATGGGATCACCTCCGAAATCCTCGATGCATACCGATCTCTCGGAAGATGAGTGGGAGATTATCTCTATACCGTGACTGTCCAGATACCCGTTGTATCCTTCGAAGAGAAGATATTGAGGCTCGGAGAAGACATCCTGAATGCATTCCTTAACAGAATCGATGAAATAATCCATCAGCCCCTCAGGATTGGACAGGATCGAGTATTGTTCATAGTATTCTATAGCGAGAGCATGTATCAGAGAATCGATACGTTCCTCGCATGTCTGAGAATTGGCATCGGCGGTGACTCTGATCATGGCTGCCAGACGCCCCAGTCTGTAATCGTAGTTCAGATCCTTTGGATCGATGGTGAATCCTGAATCGGTCAAACAAATCACCTCATTCATTAGTTGCTGTTTATCAAGTAGTGTTTTACAATTATTAAAAAGTATTAACTTAAAAACAATTATAGAAAAAGAATTACCACTCTGTTCTGCACCGCTTCACCCTTCTGCCTACAACTTGCCGGGATGTATCGGGGTTTCGTTCACCGGTCTGTTTGGATTGAACGAAACCGTCGTATCACCCGGCTTCGGACATCGGCCTTGGGTTTCAGCCCAGGTGCAGAACATGAAGTGTAAAGCATGTATGCAGGAAAAGAGGAGAGATTCCTCAGCAAACATCTCACCAAACAACTTCAGAAACTACAGCGTCGCCGATTATGGCGACTTCTTCACCAAGAGCATCGGATCCATCGGATATCCATTGGATGAGGACGGAAACTATCCAGAGGGGTGGTTCTGATGCAAGACTACAGGATCCTCAAAGGCCAGGAGGTCATCGACAAATTATACCTTGAGGATATCGAGACCATACTGGATTACGGATGGGACAGAAGAGATCTCCAGGAGATGCTGGATGCGCGTGACTGGGAATCCATCGGATACCTAGCGGCTTGGATCAGGGAATGCGGGAACGGTCACACCGGATTCATGATCGAGGATGACCTCTGCGACTTCGGGATTGGATGCGGAGGATGTTACCGATGACCACGAGGAAGGAACAGGTGCTCATGCACCTGGCCAGGACCAACGGAGGGATGTACAGAGAAGTCATGCCCTTCGGGACCACCCAGGACGGGATCGCAAAGGAGATCGGGATCTCCAGAGGACACGCATCCATCGTACTGAAACAGCTGGAGGCTGATGGGATGGTGTACCATGAGAAGAGGATCGCCAAAGGCGGAAAGGTCCGCAGGAACTGCTACAGGCTGATGCCGTACGGCTGGATGACAGCCAGAGAGATGAAAGCGGATCAGGAGGCGATGTGAATGCAGGATTGGCAGATCGCTGTACTGAACTCCGAGAACATCGGGGTGGATCAGGATCAGAGCACCGGATACAGACTCGTCATCAGAAAGACAGATGCTGAAAGCAGGATGAGCATTCCGACGATAGTCGCTGTCATCAGGAAATCGAACAGGAAGCCTGTGATAATGTGTCCTGACGGAACGGGCAGAGGGATGTTCGCGGACAGGAGAGAAGTCCTGGACATCCTGATGTCAACGGAGGAATACGAGGAATTCGCGATCTGGATGGCAGAAGCGAAGCTGAACGGGGTGATCCGATGGGAAACCGCGCAGTCATCACCACTGAAGAGAACTTTGCCAAAGGGTCAGGATTGGGCATCTATACACATTGGAATGGGAGTCGCGACAGTATCCAGGGATTCCTGGAGTATTGCAGACTAAGGTCGTTCAGAGTTCCGGAGAAGGATGATTACGGATGGGCCAGACTCTGCCAGGTCATAGGGAACTTCATGGGAGCCGACGGATGTTCGGTAGGTGTCGATGACATATCCAGATTGGATATGGACAACGGCGACAACGGAACCTATCTGATGAAGGATTGGAGGATCGTCGGTAGGAAATACTATTGCTCGGAGTACGAAAAGAGCTGCTACGGATTGCATGAGTTCCTTTTCGGATTGGATGAATGCCAGCCGGAGAACCAGCAGCTCGGAAGACAGATGATCGAATGTCTGCTATACCATGGAATGACCATCTCCGATATCTGTTGGAATTATCAATATGAGATGAGCAGAAGAGCTGAAGAAGGAAGATCCGTGGACGGATTCCACATCGGGAGATTCTACTCGTATCATGAGAAGAATCCTGAATCCTTCGTAAAGGTCGTAGACAAGACCAGGATGGACCTTATTCTGGAAATAGATGGAGAAGAAGGAAGATTCCCCAGATTTCAATGGAAGGACGGTTCCGAATCAACGATCCTTACGGACAGATATGGAAGGAAGGTCACGCTCGATTCTTCCAAGGAAGTGATCGCATGACCTTCGAACTAGGGATAATAGTGTGCACTCTGAGCATCAGAGAATTGATGGAACAGGGTGAAAGACAATCGGAGACCGTCCAGAGATGTCTGAGAAGGCACCACGATCAAGATTGGGGAGACCTCTGTGAAGAAGATAAGGAACTGAACGATCAGGCTCTGGAAGCGGAGATGTAGGAAGGAGTGACGGATCAGCTGTTCAGCTCCTACGACACCGAATTCGGCAAGATCTACGTGATAACCGAAGCGGACAGGAGCGTGACGACGATACTTCGTCCGGATGACTATTGACCTTAATGGGGTCCGAAAGGACCCCAGATGTGATCAATAATTGAAGTGATGTTTCTTCTTTATATATTCTCTGAGCTGATCGTCATCCATAACGGGATCGTATTTACCCTTGACAAAATGACCGACCTGCATCGAATCATTGATGGTAGTGATGAAATCTTTGAAGTCCGGATTGATGGATGACAGCTCATTGATCATACCTATATCTAGTTCCGAATCTCTGGATGGGAGGATTATCTCCGATTGATGGACGTCGTCCAGATTCAACTTTATGACTCCGATACCGAAGGAAGAGTTTAAACGACTGAGCTGCTCCATAGCTTCCTCGGAGATCTGCGGAGCAACGAGATAACCCTCATTGGCCCATGATGAGTTAGAAACTGCTTGGAAATAATACTCTCTCACGTTGCTGCCTGTGATCTCTCTTTTCATCTCAAAAGAGAAGATAGTTATCGTATCGATGCCGGCATTCTTGGCAAGCGTGATACATTGATTGGACAGATCATCGAAGGGGAAATTGACTGATACAAGATCCGGATGCATCCACTTTTCAGCATTCTTAGACGATTTACTGGAATTCTCGTGATAGATGGTACGAGTATGGCCGTGGAAATGGCTATCGGAGTTGATAAATGCTACCAGCAGCGGATGTAGATCCCTTTCCAATAACTTATCTTCAAATCTTGTCCTGATTTGAACATCATCCTGATGAATATGGGAATAATCAATGCTCCTGAGGCCGAACTTCTGAGGATGGATAGATACTTTGATGAAGACGCTGTCTGGATGTTTTTGGATATTCGTATAGATTTGAGCTCCGAGAGTTCTGGCCGGAGTCTTTCCATGGACCGAAGTATTCTTGTCATAACCCATCTGGACAGCATACTTCCACATCTCATCTGGATTCATCGGGATCTTGGTCTCCTCCAAGATCTTTTTGGACAACTGGAGGCCTGTTAGAACCATATTATCAACACGGTGATGAAACTAATCATTATTGACTTTTTCTGACGAAGTAGACCACAAAATGATAATTTAGGAGGTGCACCTCTTGCCTGTTAAAACCTACAAAATTAGAGATATTGGGCAAGTAATAGGTGGTGGAACACCTTCAACATCCAATCCTGATTATTATGGGGGAGATATACCTTGGTTATCCCCCAAAGATCTGTCTGATTACAAGAAGCGTTACATCGACCACGGGGAGAAGAACATAACCAAACTTGGTTTGAACAATTCTAGTGCTAGGTTGATGCCTGCAGGGACTATTCTTTTGTCCTCTCGTGCACCAATTGGATATCTTGCTATTGCAGCAAATCATATCTGCACGAATCAGGGGTTCAAATCAATAGTTCCTGACAAAGAAAAAGTAGATTCTGAATATCTGTACTATACATTGAAGAATCGGATTGAAGAGATTAAAGGACTGGGTGTTGGCACTACTTTCGCAGAGATTTCTGGTAAGGTTCTTGAAAGCTATGAGATATCTCTTCCAGATCTTGAAGATCAAAGGAAGGTCAGCTCGATTCTTTCAAGTTTAGATGAAAGAATTGAAATCATCCAATCAGTAAATGATAATTTAGCTACGGTGAGAGATGGCATATTTTTGAACTGGTTAAATAAAAAAATCGATAGGAACATAGTATCTTCTTCACCCAGTAATGGATACAAATCTCTCAGTCAATTATGTAGGAAGATAACTGATGGTTCTCACTTCAGTCCAGAATCTGATTCGAATGGAAAGCATGCAATGTTTTCTGTAAAAGATATGGGAGAGTACGGGTTCAATCGTAATGACTGTAAGATGATAAATGAAGAATCATTTGAGATGATGAAATCGTCTGGATGTGTGCCTGAGAAGGATGATGTGCTTATCGCTAAAGACGGTAGTTATTTGAAACAAATCTTCCTGGTTGATTCTACAATGGATGATGCTATTCTTTCCTCCATAGCTATTTTCAGACCAGATTTGAATGCTATTTATCCAGAAATCCTATTATCATATCTCAAATCTCCTGCTGTGTACAATTATGTTAAGGACAATTTTGTTTCCGGTTCTGCAGTCCCCAGGATTGTTTTGAAAAGTTTTAAGCAATTGAACCTGGCCGTTCCACCTATCGAGGATCAGAATGAAATAATAGAATCCCTCAGATCCATTAGATTCGAAATTGCTTCCAACCTCATGGTGTTAAACAAATTGATTGAACTCAGGGATTATCTTCTTCCTAAGCTAATGTCCGGGGAGATTGATGTATCGCCTCTGAGTCTACCAACTAAATATTCATTTAGTTGGCTATCAGGCCACGAACTTCTTGTGAGCATTCTTTACATTCTCCTGATTTACCATGGCGTAATGTAGCGTCGTATCGATCCGCACATGCCCAAGAAGTCTCTAAACTTGTTCAATAGGCATTCCCTTGTCAATGGCACGGGTGGCCATGGTGCGCCGGAACTTATGAGGGTGGATATTCTCTATTTTCGTTGATTCTTGCAAATTCTTGAGCATCGTTTCCACTCCGTTGATGGTAATCCGGCGCGTAGGTTGATGAAGGGTAACAAATAAGGCAGGGTTGTCATCGCCTCTCTGCTCGATATATTTCTGTAAATGTAGTTTGGTACGCGCATCGAAATAGACCTTCCGTTCGCTCTCACCTTTACCAAACACCACACATTCTCTCTCATTGAAATCGATGTCTGATATGTTCAAACGTACAAGTTCACCTACTCTGATGCCGGTCGAGTTCAGAGTGTCGATGATGGCCAGATTCCGGATATTGTCGCAAGAATCTCTTATCGTTTCTAGTTCCTCATCGGAGAATGTGTCTTTGACTGTGCGGCCGAATTTCACCTTGTGGATACGTCTCACGGGGCTCTTCAGAATGTATTCTTCATCCTCCAACCACGAGAAGAAGCTGGAAAAGATGCGCCTAATGTTATCTATCGTAACTTTGCTGGATCCTCTATCGGCTTGATAATCGGATAGATATTGGCGGATGTCATCGGTGTCGATTTCTGCAATTGGGACGCCTGTCTTATTCAACATCATTTTGATTGTAGACTGATAGTAGTCTAGAGTTCTTTCGGAGCAGCCTTCAAGCCGCTTAGAGGAAAGAAAGGACTGAAGGAGATCATGGTTGCAATCAGTATCTTTGCACTTAGCCTCATCATGTTCCTCCAGGATTTGTGTCAATTCCACCATGACAATGGATAGTGATTCCGGATCAATCTTTCCTATCAGCTTCGCTTTCAGCTCCTCTTTGATGATCTTGTCCATGCTCGGGATTTGATGTGCTAAATGAATATTTAGTTGGTAAGTCCAGAGTTGAAACATCGATGCATCCAGACATTAACTTTGGTAAAAGATAATCTCTAACGGATCTCAAAGAATTACATTCTTTGTTATTTGAATCGATCAATTGATAGATAAATCTCAAAGATTGGACCAGACCTGTACTATCTGAAAAAATGGGAATCTTTACCGATTCCAGATCTTCTGGTCTAATGGAGGGGTATGCAGAAGTGCTTTGTTCTGCGATTTGTTGCAGTGTGGAAACGACCTCCTCAGATGACAGTTCAAGGTATATCATTTCATTAGATAATTGCTGATTAATTGATGATATCGTTGTAAAACCAGTAGAAACAATACAATTGTGTGGAATTGATGTCAAAATTCCAAAGTGTTTTTGATTAGGACGTACAGTTGAAAAAACAACATCATTCGTTTGTACAAGTCTCTTTGCCCTACTTGGTATCTCATCTATTCCAAACATAAGATGCTGATACTCACTAACTACATTATCTGTGATACTGCTCGTATCCAGATATGATATTTCAGTGAAATGATCGTCTTTAGACAAGGATTGTTCGTTAAAAATAGCTACTTCGGACAGTGGGACCAAGGTGTGTATTGAATTCATTTTACATGATTCATATAATGTCCTGGCTATTAGTGATAAATTATCATTTATTGATTGACATAATTGAATCTCTGTATTGATCATCTTAGAAAAGTATCCAACAGTTCTCTGAGTGTTAGTATCTATTTTTGGAATAGGATACTCTCCAATTTGTTTAGCGCTTACATGTGGAATTGTGGTGCCAGTCTTGACTAAGTCAATATAAGATTCGAAAAATGTTGATGATATGCACGACCATAAGAAATCTTGATCAATACCTTCTTTAGCTCTGATACAAGCAACACGTTGAACCAGTAAAAGAGGCAAATCTGATTCTTGAACCATAGCGTAGTTTTTACCAACTCTGGATCCGTCCATTCCGATAATAATGTCATCTTTCTTCAAGTAGTATGGATTCAATTCTGGTGTCAGATTATTCCACCAACGAGAATCCTCATTCCATCTAAAAGAACCGTTAGTTACATTCATTCCACGAACAAGTTTGACCCCTTTGCCTTCTCTGTTAAACTCTTCACTTTTGAAAGGGAAACCGACAATAATATCAGCTACTTCTGATAAGGAGCGCGATTCAAGAGGCAACCGCAGCACCTCCTAAATTATCATTTATTGCAGAAGCAAGGTTAATCTTGTTCGACAAATGGTCGAGTATGGATACGATTCTCAGCTGAGTGGATACATCCGGTAAACTGATAGTCATATTCATGATATCTCTGGGATGTACTCTGTAAACCTTCATTCCAGTAACGTATTGACGAAGAGAACGTTGGAACAATGACGTTTGGAACAGATAATTCAGATAAGCCGGAACGACTCTTTCTCTATCAATTATATGAAAGAGGGTGGTTTCCATTCCCGTGATGAATGGAGTGTCGTTAGGATTTAGTATCAACGTGCAGTGGCCTAGATCATCCACAGTCTCGGATGTCAAAGCAAAGACAATATCCCCATCTTTGAGGAATTGTTCTGGACTGAAATCCTCAGAAGGATCTATTTTGATTATGTTCTCCTTGCATTCTTCGATATCTAAACGGAAATCGTATAACTTATAGAGATCCCCATAATGAAGATATGGGATTTCTTTATCAACGGACGTATTGTCACGAGTGATAGCCAAACCTTTGGACCAAGTGCATATCTCGTGGATTTTGACAGATTCGAACATGATCTCACTCCCCATTCTTCTTGTAATTCTCTAGCTGCTTGAAGACCAGATCGTAAACACCTTCGTAGGCTACCGGTGGGAAACCGTATTTGAACATGATCTTCGCCATCTCGGTCTGAAGGGTAAACCTCACATCCTGTCTCTGGGACCAATCCAGAACGCTGCATGCCTGATCCGCCCTAAGTTTGAGCTCTTTGGCCATCGAGACCATCTTGTCCTCCGGATATTCGAAATCGAAATCAATCGTAGTTTTCTTGAGGATATCGAAGAAGGCCTTCTCCCTGATGGATAGCCCATAGATGTTATCAGGCTGGAAATCCAAGAGGACCTCATCGATCAAACCGATCATCTCATTGCTATAGAGTTCGACCATATCATCGACCATGGAGTCCATTATCTGTGACAGCTCCTCCATACCTATGTGACGGTCATTATACTTCTCGACGATCTTCTTGAACTTGTCCGAGAAGGTATCAGCCTTGAGCTTATTGACAGAGGCGACCTTCGCAATGGCCAGCTTGGCCAGCCTCTCAAGGAGTTTGAACTTTGTGTTAGAACCAGGGATCGATCTGATCTTATCCAGGTATTCCTCCGAAAGGAGTTCGATCTGGTCGTGCCTGGAATCATCATAGACGATACTGAGCTGCGTGACCTGATCAGACATGATCGCCTTCTCGAGCATCTCACGGACCTTACGGTTCATCATCGTGGTATCCGGAGCCTCGGATCTCGTGACCTTCGCTATCATGGATCTTATGGCTGTATAGAAGTATATCCTTTCGATCTCTTCTTTGGATATATCGTCAGAGTACACACAGTTATTGTATGCCATTTTAAGAACACGGACCTGAGTCATGAACCATGTCTCGAATTCCTTACTCTGCTGGACGAACTCCATCGCCCTCGCAAGACATCTTAGCTGTTTAGATTCGTCGTCCGAATAATAGTCAGAGGAATTGAATTTGAAGAATCTCCCGTCAAGTATGCTCAGCTGATTCTTCACGATATTGACGAACTCTGAAGAATCAGGATAGCCTTCCCTGTTGCGCATACCTCCCGCATACATGTTGAGTGCTATGTCCAGTTCTTTCTTGATACCAAGGTAGTCGACGACCAATCCGCAGTACTTACCCGGATATATCCTGTTAACCCTGGATATGGCTTGTATCAGCGTATGCTTCTGTATCGGTTTATCGAGGTACATCGTGTCCAGGAACGGGACGTCGAAGCCTGTAAGCCACATATCGACTACGATCGCTATCTTGAAATTGGATTCAAAATGCTTGAACTGGTTCTGAAGATCCGATCTGTATTCATCATCGCCGCAGAGATCGTAAAGATCCTTGGGATCGTCCTTGCCACGGGTGGCCACCAATTTGACCATCTCGATCGGCTTCGCTTTATCCATCTGATCGGGGATATCCATCGGATCCTTGATAACGAACCAATCCGGACGTTTTCTTTTGAGGATGTTGTAGAATTCAAAGGCGATCTTGCGGCTGCTGGAAACGAACATGGCCTTGCCACATACCGTCGCACCTTCTTCCACCCGCTTCTCGTAATGGGCGATGAAATCATTGGCGATGTTCTCCAGACGGTCTTTGTTTCCTAGGATGATATCGAGCTTGGAAACATCCTTCTTGCTCTGTTCAATCTGATATGGATTGGCACCTTGATTCTCTGCATCACGGTAATAGTTCTCGATCGCGGCCATCTGTTCCTCGGAGAGGGTGACTTTGGCAGCTCTTCCTTCATAGACGATCTTGGAGGTGATCTTGTCCTTCTCCGACTCTGCCATGGTATATTCATCGACGATCGGTCCGAAGACCTCCATGGTATCATCGACAGGGGTCCCGCTGAAACCTACATAGGTAGCATTGGGGAACGAATCATGGAGGATCTTTGCGAATCCTACCGAATGTACCTTCTTCCCGTCTACGAATCTGTTGGCCTCTTCAAGATTGAGCTGGGAACGGTGTGCCTCGTCGGATATGACGATGATGTTGTTCCTGTCGGAAAGGAGAGTATCCTCTTCGTTGAACTTCTGGATGGTGGTAAGATATACTCCTCCGGAAGCGACATCCTTGAGTTTGGCCCTTAATTCACGACCGCTATCCATGGATGATACGTTGCTGTCGCGGAGATATTTCTTGGACCTCATGAACTGTTTGCTGAGCTGATTGTCAAGGTCATCCCTGTCAGTGATCAGAATGACAGTCGGATTCCTCAGTTCCTCGGAACGCATGAGGAGACGTGTCAGGAACATCATCGTATAACTCTTCCCGCATCCGGTGGTACCGAAATACGTTCCGCCCTTACCGTCGCCTTCCGGCTTCATATGGACTTTGATGTTATCCAGCAGCTTTGTAGCTCCGAAGAACTGGGGATATCTGCAGACGACCTTCATATTGACCTTGCTCTCATCCGGGAAATAGATGAAATCACGGATGATAGCCAAGAGCCTGTCCTTCGCGAAGACACCATCCAGCATGGTGTAAAGTGAACTGAGACCATCGCTGGGCGGATCGTCCGGATTGGCCTTGTTCCAAGAATAATAGTTGGAATAGTCCGTGAAAACCGTTCCAATCTTATTATTCGTTCCATCGCTGATGACTGTGAATGCATTGTAAATGAACAGATCAGGGATGTCACGCGTATACCGGGTGTTCAACTGTACACAGGCGTCCTCGATCGACACCTCCTCTCTGACGATGGATTTGAATTCGAAGACAACGAGAGGAATCCCGTTCACGAAGACGATCGCATCGGGGATGCGCTCTTTCTCAGGACCCAGTATCTTGAACTGGTTGATTATCTTGAAGGAATTGTTCTCAACGTTGTTGAAATCCAACAATTCTATCCATAGACTTGATTTCTTATCATCCCTCTTGATACTGAAGCCCTCACGTATCCTGGAGAGCGTGAGAAGATTGTTATCATAATCCCCTCTGTCCTTGACCTGGAATTGGGATATGGCCTGCTTGACCTCCGAATCGGTTATCTCAGGATATCTTCTTCTCAGATAATCTGTAAGATCATTATCAATCAGTATGCTATGAAGATCCCTATTCAGAGTGCGTCCATCGACGTGAACGTATCTCCTGGACACGAACTCCGTCATGATGGCATTCTCAAGACTCTCTTCTGTGAACATCCGACCACCTCACATCTTGAATCCAAGCGCTTCCATGTTCTTCTTGATCTCTTCTTCCAGTCTATGGGATTCTTCGAACAGTTGGCTCAGTTCGGATGTCAACCTTTTCATCTTCTCCTCATAGGGTTCAGAATCCTCCTCTTCGGGGGCAAGGCCGACATATCTGCCGGGAGTCAGCATATAGCCTGATTGAGCAACATCGGAGATATCGACAGCTTTGCAGAATCCTGCGATATCCTCATAGTCCTTGCAAGCAAGCCAATTGTGATAGGTGTCTGCGATCTTCTGAATCTCATTATCATCGATCGTCTTATGAGTCCTATCATACAGGTGACCCATCTTCCTGCAATCGATGAAAAGGATCTGATTCCTTGTATCGTCTGTCCTTTTCACCTTCTGTTTGGAACAGAACCATAGGCATACAGGTATGCCGGTAGAGTAGAACAGCTTCTCGGGAAGGGCAACGATACAATCGACCACCATCCTGTCGACAAGATTCTTCCTGATCTCGCCGTCACCATTGGTGTTGGATGTAAGAGACCCATTGGCAAGGACGAATCCCGCGACCCCGTTGTCATTGAGATGGTAGAGGAAATGCTGTATCCAAGCATAGTTCGCGTTGCCTCTAGGGGTTCCATAGACCCATCTTGGATCGTTCTGAAGCTCATCTGCACCCCAGTTATCTAGATTGAACGGAGGATTGGCCATCACGAAATCCGCTCTGAGGTCCTTGTGGAGATCGTTGGTGAACGAATCAGCATTATGGGGTCCGAGGTCCGCCGAGATACCTCTGATTGCTAGATTCATCTTGGCCAGTTTGAGTGTGGAAAGATTGTATTCCTGACCAAATATGGAAACATCCGTCCTGTTGCCTTTATGGGCATCGACCATCTTGATGGACTGGACGAACATACCTCCCGAACCGCAGCACGGGTCGAACACACGGCCCTTCAAAGGCTGTATCATCTCTGTTATGATCTTGACTATCGGCTTCGGGGTATAGAATTCTCCCTTACCTTCCTTCGAAGAGAACTTGGAAAGGAAGTATTCGTAGACCCTTCCTATGACATCCTCTTCGGAATCCTTGGAGAGATTGACCTTGTTCAGGATGTCCAGCAGAGATGCGACCTTAGTAGAGTCCAGATCGACGGTCGTATAGAAGTTGGTGGGGAGAGCGCCCTTAAGCGTGATGTTATCCTTTTCGATAAGATCCATCGCCTTATCGATCTTCACCTTGATATCTGACTGTTTGGCCTGATCTACCAAATAATCCCATCTCGCTTCAGGTTCCAGATAGAACACATTATCCTTTCCGTACGCGAACTGCATATCGACCAAAGGTCTGGTGCTCTCATCTGCCTCCAATATCTGTCTCTGTCTGTAGAAACGGTCGCTGACGAATTTAAGGAACACCAGGCCGAGTACGACCTGTTTGTATACCGGGTATTCGACCGAGCCCCTCATCTCATCAGCTGATTTCCACAATGCCTCTTCCATGCTCAATTCTTTCTTAGACGTTTTCGCCATAGATATTCACCTTTTGCTCTAAATTCGGAATCTACAGCACGAGCTGATGAATCACGACAGATGGCATCCCCGAACACAAAGTTCGAACCAAGAACTGCTCTATCTTTATTTATCATAATCGACCCGTGCTGTTTCCAACGTTATCATTAGTAATCCGTGACCCTGATTGGATAGGGTCCCGCGGTCTTGATCTCAGAACCGTCCTGCCAGATGATCCTGTACTTGCAGAAATGCTCCCCGTTGTAATCATCCAGTTTTATCATTTTCGTATTTTTCTTAGCATTATACCTTGCAATAGGGTAGTCCTCACCGGAAACCCTGACCAATAATTCAGCAGAAATGTGCTGACAGACATCATAATCAGCATCGAGATATACAATCGCACCACCGTAACACGATACATTGCATACAGAACGGATCGCGCCCTTGTTCCAGACCAATTTGGTAGGAATGTTGTTGAATGAATCGTTTCCTGATATGTAGCTGAGCTTACTCTGTATCGAAGTTACTTTCTTAGACAACCTATCGATCTCTTCCTGCCTGCGGACCTTCTCAGTCGGTGACAATTTGCTCTTGAGCTGATCGTATTCTTCCTCGGCACGCTCCAATTCATCAAGAGCTTCCTCGTATGTGGAATGCAGCTCCTCGATCTCGGCCTCAGCGAAATCTTCGATAGAATCCAAAAACTTCACAGCTTGTTCTTCGTTGGATATCTCGCCGGATATGAAACTGTCGAAATACGATTTGGCGGTTTTGTTCAGCTTTGAGTCTTCACCATTCATATAGTACCTCATCTGACGATAAAGGGTAGGACGAGATATGTGAAGATGCTCGGCCACATACACTAACGTCGGACCCTTCTTCAACAGATCAGACAGTTGATTTCTTTCCATGATCGTATAACCATAGTCATCGTTTATAAGTGTTCGTTTTATGTAACGTTACAGATTTACACCAGAAAATGTAACATATTTTGTAATAACTGACATTCCAACCAAACACAATTGATAACATAAGGGATGGATCCAGACCTCTAGGTTTACACTACCATTGAACAAAATACAGTAATTAACAATAATCTTAGCAGAACAAAAACGACCAAAACATTACACATCGTAATGTAAAGTAAATGGAACGCTGTTCGATAAATTCAGATTTCAAGATCGATCTAAGTAGCAGTCTATGGACTCTCAAAAATGACTTGCATATCTTTGGCAGTGACCGGAAAGATGGTGATGAAATGTGAAAGAGGAATAAGCAGGATGGGGGACTGACACCCCTGCTATGTTTATGCACTATTGTGTCTCTTTTCAAGTATCTATACAATCAGGTCGGTCGGATCCCTGGCAGGACCATAGGCCACCTGCTGGAATACAAAGAACTGCTTGATGTCCATGGGTATCTGAATATCGATGAGATCTTCACCTTCCTTAGGTTTAGAGCTCGGAACAGATTCGATGCATTCACCCACCTTATACTGGATGAGATCCCGATAGCTATGATCAGAAACCAGCATATTCCGGATCCTTACTGCGATGTCCTCATCATTTATGACGCCGAACGCGTTCCTCAGAAGATCGTGTTCCGATTCCGACAGCTAGCAGCAGACGGTGGTCCCGATGACCTTCTTGTTGGGCTTGTCATTACGACGGAGGCCCTCCAGATGATATGCTCCGTGCTCGTCGTGATAGGTGTACCTTGCGGTCCAATCAGGATTGAAATCACACTCATAGGTCTGACCTGAGACCCTTCTCTCGTTATGCTCCACTGGCATCATGACGGTGTATCCGGTCAGGTATGAACCGATCCAGCCGATGTCGTCATCGATGCCTTCAGCTCTTGCGATTTCTTCGTCCTTCTTCCATTGATCGGTATAACGGACGAAAGGGGGATCGTCTGATTCATCCCAGTCCCAACCAACCTGATAGGATGGGTGCTCCGGATCGGGTATGGGCATCCAATCTGTTTTGGAGCCGTCGGCGTAGTTTATCTGATATGCGGTACGTATCGTGTTCCGAACAACGGCTCCTTCGTTCATATTCTGCGTGATAATGAACAGATATTTATCCTGAGGGTCACGGTCATCAGAGGAAATATCTGCCCTCGATGTTGGACCTGATAACCTCGATGATCATTTCATCCTTGATGCCATCGACATGGACGTTTGCCTGCCGGTCGAACCATACTTTGCATCTTTTTATCTTCTTGATATCGGGTGACATCCATTCGTTGTTGACGTAAGATTCTATGACATCGCCAATGAGATCGTACCAATCGTTCACGTAGTATCTGACCTCGCCGTATTGGGATGTCCAAGGCTGGATGCTCTTCCTGACGGATTCTATGGAGCTCATAGGGCCATTCCGGATGCCAATCCCTGGATCCTCTTGTTCCTCTTGGAAACGAAATCAAGATTGCGATCAATCCAACTCATATACTCATCCACATCCTTCGGAAACGGATGATATTCGAAAGGCTCGGTATCTATGAAGAATCTGACCTGAGAATAATCCTTGGAGACACAATCCTGGAGGAAGAAGAAATCCACATAGCCTTTGAAATCCACGAACAGGTCGTAGAACCAGGAATCCATCCGGATGCAGGATGACAAGGGATTATGATCCGGGTCGTCGATGCCGTCGTAGTACCTTCTGATACATTCGAGGGTGAGATCCCAACGGTCGACTATCCTTGGATTCTGACCTCTGCATTGATTCATGCTCTGGTGATGCTTCGGGAATATGATGGAACCGCCGATGGTGTATGTCTTCCTGATGACAGATTCCATCCACTGATGGTAATCTTCTAGATCGTCGAAGGTGTCTTCGACATCCTCGATGAGCTTTCTGCACTTCCCGTATCTGAAACCGGTGATGATGGAATCGCTGCCGAACCTCCTATCGTTCCATTTGATGTAATCGTTGCCGTACCATTCCCGGAGATCGAGGAACTGACCGTTCGGGAGCTCACGTCTCCAAAGAAGACTGTGATAACGCCGTAAGGTGGGACTCTCCAGATCCGGATCGGATGTACCGTGTCCGAGACCGCGGTTACGGTACCAGAAATCATCCCAGAATCTGCGGGAATCGGTGGTGAAATCGAATGAAACGTCGATATCCATGATAGATCGTACCGATATTCAGCTGTTATATCTCAGAACGAAGGTCTCTCGAACCTCATCTCCAGAGGCTGGCCGCACTGCATGCAACGGCTGAAAGGGTTGAGGTCGTCGTTCATGAATCCGCAATAAGCACATTCGCATCCCGTCATGGATGGGTGGATACCATCCGGGTATTTAGGCAGGTGTGAAGGTGTTTGCTTTACGAATTGTATGACGAATCGATCAATCACGCCAAGAAAAGGTGGATCCGCCAATTAGATCGCAAATAAGACGGTAGATTCCACAGAATGTCAGAACAATGAGCAACAGATAAATGAAAGGTGCGTATGCCCCAGCCAAATCTGCTAAAGATCTGATTACATCCATCAAAGCACCGGTAACAGAATTCTCAGCTACAAAAAGCCCAAGCCAAACCACGAAGGTCGAAATACCGGATATCAGCAATGGACTGCTCATAACCAACACTTTGTAAGCAGCTTTTTATAACTTTTGACAAAAAGAACCGGAATCACGAAGGATAAGGGCCGGACGATGCCGGCCCAGGAGGCTTTATGAAAAGGAAAACAGCAACAGGGACGATCATTCGATCCTTTGGACTCCGCCCTCCTTTTCCTGATCTTTGCTGTCACAGGTGCATGGCCTCTGAGGTTTCTTCGGATCCTTACAGCACGGGCATTTCTTGCACCAATCATGCGGCATTCGGATCATCTCTGGGAACTATCGTGATCTTCACACTCTGTCCGTCAGATTCGAAACGGGGGATGAACCCGGTGCCGTTGCAGAGCTGCTTGACGAACTCCGGCAGACAATTGCCTATGTTCATCGATCCGTTATCAGCCTGAGGGATGACGGCTGGTGCATCGGAAGCATTGTCGATGTTCTCCTCTTCCTCCTCATCCTCATCATCAGGGTCATGGCAGACGTCGATCACCTTGAGGATATGGGCGACCATCTCGGGATCCACAGTGTCTATCGTATCCTTGTAGGTGATGTTCATGGCCTTGACCATGGATTCGACGACCTCTATCTGATCGATGAGCTCGAAATCGAAGAGGTGGTTGAGGTGATCGACCACAGCCTGCTCCGGATCATCCTCCAGAAGGATATCGTCGTAGAGCTGATCGGGCCCTTCGGAGTCGATGAATTTGAAATGGTCGCACTGACCATCCTTCTCATAATCGGTGAGGATAAGGTTCTGGACCCTGTCGAATTCCTCTGCGATAGTGTTCAGATCGCCATCGAATATGTCGCTTATGGTGTTCTGGACACAGCTGACGAACTTCTCGACGCATCTGCTGAGATCCGGTTCCTCCGTATCCGGAGTCGATGCGTAGACGAAGGCATGCGCTAGAACAGACATGATCATCTCATTGTTGTCTGTGTAGTTGGTCGTGATGTCGTAGATTATTGCGGCATCTCTGCCGATGCGGCGGTCGTATTCTTCTTTCAGGTACTCCTCCGTTCCCTTGATGGCGAAACGGAGATCCTCTATAGTGTTCTCTACCATTGTATCGATTTCCTCGGACTTTCGTCCGTTCTGATTATATTGTACGCGACCCCGGATGGGACGGGGTTGCTGACCATACGACCTTTAACGATACTGCCGCAAGGGTAGGTGACCATCGTATGTGCTTCATTTCCTTCTTCAACTAGGGGATGTTATGTCGAAACAACAAGCAAATGCTTGCATGAACACAATCGAACAGGGAGTATAATTGGTTATGCCGTTGCTGTAACACATATTGAAAAAATGACGTGCAACCATCATGCAAAGCACTCAACTTTAGAGTATCTGGAACATGGAGAAAAGAATCCTTTCTCTGGGGGCACACCCCTACATTCCGATGTCGAGCGGGACATATCGTGTCTTCCGTTCCGTTCACGATAATGCTGTTTGATAATACACAACAGTTCACTCCACGCGAATCCACGTAAGCCCGTTCTCCTTTCTCTCTGCATTGCGGGGTGTAAGCCCCCTAAGAGAAAAGGAGTTGTACAAAATGATAACAACCGAAGAACTGAGAATGACCTTCCAGAAGGTCGGAAACGATTTTGGATACGAAGTGAACGCAGAGTTCGCGACGTTCCGTGACCTGAAACTGAAGTGGATGAGATCCTACAAATGGATCGAATTCCAGGTGAGCGATTACCTGAAGGAAGCGCCTGAGAACGTCATCGAAGGCATCGCAAGGACGATCTTCTCGAAGATCCAGGGAACGGACGGGAACTACAGCGACGAGGTCATCGAATGGCTCACGTCAGATGAATTCGTGGACTCTATGCAGCCCACGTACATCAGTAGGGACCGCAGGATCGGATCCCCGACCGGAGAGCACAGGGACCTCAGGGAATCCCTCGACAGACTGAAGAAACAGGGGCTGGTAACGACCAGCCTGGACAGGACCAAACTGTTCTGGTCGAGAAAGGTCGACGAGGACAGATCAGCATGGTCGTCATCGCTCATGAGGACTGTGACCGTCAACAGCATCCTGGATTCGGATGATGTGCCCGAGGAGGTCCTGGATTATGTACTCCTGAATCAGATAGCATTCATAGAATGCGACTTCGGAATGGATTCCGAAGAGAGGAAGAAGACCATTGCTGAAAGGATGGAGAACTACCCTGGATACAACTCGATCAACAATTGGTTGTCTGAGCACTGCCTGACAGTTTGAGACGCGGGGGGCGATCCCCCCATAAACCTTTTCGAGCTCAATGGACTTCTGTCGGTGACGGGATAAGAGATCGGTCAATCATTCGAATACCGGTTAGCGGTGCATCTTCTTTATCATATATCTCCAACTCAGGTCATGTTTGAAAGACATAGTATTTCTGACGAGAGTCTCGGCCAGAGATGGGACCAGATCGTATGGAAGGATTATGAGAAGACAAGGAACGATCTCCAGAGGCAGCTCTCTGTCGCCTCCGCTAACGGCGATGAGGAATTGCTTTCGATCCTGACCGAGAAGTTCCTCACTTCCTTTGAGGTGAGGGCTGTGGCCGTAAGGAATGTAACACGTAACGAGGCCACAGACAATCCGGGTGTAGGAGAACCATGGGCATCCAGTGCGGATTACATGAAAGGTGCCATGATACTGTCACACCTGGATTACAAATCGGAACCGTTCTACTCCTTCGTCATGTTCGAACCTAAGACCAAGAAGAACCGCGAGATGTGCATCCCTTCGTTCTACGACCGCGCCATGCACGATCTGTTCAGGATGTTGTTGGCCCCCATCGTCGAACCCTTGTACGATCTCAGGCTTTTCTCATCACGCGAAGGCCGCAGTCTCCAGGATGCGGTTGTAGAAGTGTGCAACATCTTCTCCGGCCCGGGTGCTCCGGAATTTGTAGTGAGGTGCGATGTCAGATCCTTCTACGACTCCATGGCTCACTCTTGGCTTTTGGATAACGTTCCGATGGACAGGCACATCCTCTCGCAATTCTTGAATCCAGGCAGACTCATGGACGGAAATGGACCCATTCGCTATTGTGATCACGGTGTTCCTACCGGGAACAGGCTTTCCCCTATCTTGGCGAACCTCATCTTGAACGGGTTGGAAGAGTTCATAGCTGATCCGAAAGATTCTCTGAATGGGGTCGTGGTCCGCTGGGTCGACGATTTCGTCATCAGTGCCCGTTCTTTGGATGAGGCCTTCGACATCTATGAGAAGGTCCAGAGCTTCCTTGCAGTCAGAGGACTTTCCCTCAACAAGGACAAATCCTATATCGCCTGTCTGGATAAGGGCTTCGAGTTCCTGAAGTTCCGCTTCCAGCGTGTCGGTGACAGGATCGACATCTCCCCTTCAGAACATGCCATAGAGGATGAGAAGGAGCAGCTTCTGGAGGCCATCAACAGGTCCAAGACCCCTGCTAACATCGTCACCAATGTGAACAATCTGATCCGCGGTTTCGCCACCAAGTACCGTATCTCGGACATCTCCATGTGTTCCAAAGATCTCGATGATTTCGTTCTCAGAAGGTCGATCCTGAAGGTTTCGAGCATCCTTTCGATAACAAACGCAGAAGCGGTCGAGCGTTTCCTGAAGCATGACAAGCTCGGAAGAAACAGATTCATTCTCGAGGACGGTTCCATGATCAGATATTTCATGGATATAGAGAGAGTGCCGCATGAGCGTGTTTGGCTGACGGCCAACCCATTCATCGACACAGACTACTTCACCGAACGGAAGAAGAGGCTGGACATAATCAAGCATGTCGGCAGAAGTCCCGATCATTGGTCCTCATCCAATGGCCGCTGCGCGATATGCGGACTCTGCATCTTCTATTATCAGGACAGGCGTATCGCCCAGGATATCGATGGAACCAAAGCATACGTCCATGACGCATGTTGGGAGGACACGTTCATTCTCCGCAATCGGAAACGTTTCAGGTTCCATCCTTCCAGCAGGGGATTGGAAACCATCGTTCCAGAAAAGCTCGAACTTGCATCCGAAGGAATCGAAGTCCCGATATCCTCTCATGACGAATCCAAGACCGTCGACATCTTACAGCCATTTCACGAAACAAATGTCCCTCCATCTCCCGAAGCATCCGACGATCCCGTTCCGGACATCGAAACGGAGACTTCGATGCATCGCGCCATACCCTGTTTGGAATCATATGTGGACCAGACACCCGAATGCATAGTATCAGAGAATCTGATCATCACTGGTGATATCCAGGATCCGATCCCCCATGAGCCCCATCATATTCCAAAGACATCGACAGTATCGACCCCTAAATCGGATGAGAAAACCGCCTCTCAGATCATTTCCTGCGCTTACTCATCGGATATGCGGTCGGGACCTTCTATAGAAACGACAGGGACAACAGCCGCCTCCCCTTCATCCAAGGCAGACATGGGCGATTTCGGCAAGAGCTCCCTTGTATATGGAGAGATAATCGCTACACCGGTATCCGATAAAACATCCAGAGTCGTTATACCGGTCAGCAGAGGCGTCTCCATCTTCCAGCCGCTCATAGACTTCTTGGATGCTGTCGACGTCTCCTACGTCACGATGAAATTCTTCGCCGTTGATCAGATCATGGGTGGCAGACTATGCAAATGTGCAAGGACATCCCGTGCCTGGTGGTATAAGACCGATAGATCATCCATAAAGCACGCCCTTCAGCTTATCGGATGGAGGGTCGGCAAGGTGGACATCAAGCATGAGGAGGTGAGGTTCATCCACAATCTGATCTCCAAGTCCAAATTCTCCATCCCTGAGCAGTCATACATGTCCAGACGTTTCCCGGAGACCGCAGAATAGTGCACCGAGAACAGGAACAGAAGAGCTTCCAAGAGCAGATTCCATAATCTGACAGCATATCTTCTCAAGATCCAATTCGACCAGATCCAGCTGTCATTCGAGCAGATAGAGAGGATCATCGGTTTCAAGCTGCCCCATACGGCGCACATCGACCGCAGATGGTGGTGCAACAGACGCGAAGGCTATATTCTGGCAGCCATAGAGGACGGTGATTTCACAAAGGTCAAGCTGGATATGGTGGATTCCTATGTTCTTCTGACCAGGACATCTCTGGTGCCCGATATCTCTCAGGGTACTCTGATCTCCGGTTCCCTCAAGAGGAAACCTCACATGGTCAGCTGATGAAAAGGCCGGACGGCCGCTAGTCGAGGCTGTCCGACCTGCCTTTCAGATCGCCGTTATCCTGTGGTATTGGCATGGCGATGGAATACCGTGATCCATGGAATAAGTGCGCAGCATGTTGGTGACAGCCTTGAACAGTGAATCGGGCGTAGAAATCTATGACGAAGACAGTGTCTGTAAGATTGTCATTGACCAACAGATACGTTATATGAACATATGGGATCATGTTCGCATCCGACATCTCTCGGCAGATGGCATATGTCCGGAGACCGCCGACAATAGTATCTCCGAACTCGATCCTTCTTTCTGGATGCGGCGAAATCCTTGATGGCCGCATCGAATTCGTCGGGAGTCATGTCATCGAATACCTGGCGTCTCCACTTGGTATAATCGGAGTTGCCGGTCTTGACCGCGGCCAGGAACATCTCAGTGTTGACGATACCGAACCTCTCTACAAGGCAATCCATGCCGAGCCTGTACATCTCGCTCATGGTGTATACTTCGTTGGTGTCGCTCATTACTGCTCCTCCTCTAAGGATAAGAAGTCTATTGGGGATATAACCTTAATCCTCCTGTCCCTGAGTTTAAGGATACGATCATCAGTAGTGATGAAATAATCGCATCCCGCATGTATGGCACATGCCACATGGGAAGCGTCCGCTGTCTTCAGACCTTCTGAGATGATCTCGTTCCTGAGAGGGATCAGTGTTTCGAACACATGCTCATCAACGTAATCCGAACGGTTGGCATCCATGAAATGCTGGATCTTACCGGCGGATGTATCGTCCCTGTTGCGGCTGTTCTCATAATCGAGCACTATGGATGTGACCAACCTATGCTTCCCCTGAGCTATCTCCTTCTGGATCTGCATCTTAGAAAGGGCTTCCAGATGGATACGAAGTTGCGAATGATCGTCGTAAGGACGATTGTAAGCACAGCTATCGAGATAGATGATCAAGCAATATCACTAATGGCATGATATATTGGAGCGATTTAAGCATGACCCGCGGTTGCACTCGATATCGGTCATGAAACGATATCATCCGTGCCGTAGGCCGCCCTCTGTCTCGCGATAAAGTATTCATCCGGTTCTGAGAACGGACCATCGACTACTATATCGGCATTCTGCGGCATGAACTCCAGAGTTGACACTGCGAATGGAACGATGGACGCAAAGTCCGACAGGTTGAGACCGACTTCCTTGAGCTTATCCTTGTACTTCAGATACGCTGTTATCGCAACATCGTAATCGTGAGCGAAGCATACAATTGGATTGTCCTGGATGTACCTGACATAGTTACCGATGGGATCGTTGAATCCCTCGTATGTCCTGAGGATCTGGCCGCATTCGGTGCAGACCCTCATCTTGTACTGCCTGTGATATCCAATGAGCTTCATCTTGTTCCTGGCGATACCGCCCCATTGCCTTATACGGATCTTCTTGACCAGGCGGTCCATCGTCCAGTCGTCCCAATCGATGTTAGAGAAATCCCCGACCCTGCGGCCCTTCTTATAATATTCATCATCGTAATCCTTCTCGGAGTACTTCGCATTGGGGGATTTGATCCCCGGAATAAGATAATCAAGAACATCCAGATCCCAGTCGACATCATCCGGATCGACCTCGGTGATGCCTAGACCCATATGGGTGTAAAGATAAGCAGCTGTCTGGGATATGGAACGGATCTTCTGATGAGGGTGCACCTTCTTGATGATCCATCCTGGATTCTCCCTCCTGAACCTGTCGGTATCCAGATGGCCATAGCAGAGATTGTGGAAGTGGGGGGAGAACACCCATCTGTCCTTCATCCTCCAGGGATGGAAAATGGTGAAACCTGACAGTGCGCCTATGTCCTTTAAGGAACTCTCGATGTACTGGACGAGCTGAGAATACTCATCGGTGGTCTGCATGAGGACCTTAACCATCTCCTGAGGCGGAGAGATCACCCAATGACCTACCTCGCCGACATCTACGCCTTTCTTAGCACAGAGCGTCTTGAAGGCCAGGAGCTTCTTCTCCTGTTTCTTCCCGTTCCTGAGGGCGGTGTCGTTCATGCATTCCGGACAATGGAGTGACCAGCAATGCATCCTCTTACCCTTGATGTAATGATCCGGATGTCCAGGACACTGGCTGTAGACGAGCTCTCCTGTCTTGGTGCGGATGAAACCGCAATGCTTCTCCTTGGGACGGTTAGCGTCGTGTCCAGGCATGCACCAGTGGATGTACTCGTGATACTCATGCCTGAAGAAGTGCACGTTGCCCTTGGAGTCGTAGAAGGTCCTTTTTCCCTCCTGAACCTGATCGTAGACCTCCTGCAGAGGCCTTCCTGTGTCGATTGCAAGTTTAAGGTACTCTATGGCAGGATACAATGTAGAGTCTACGGGTAGATTGAGTACATACCATACGACGGGATGCTGTCTGAGGGCTGCCTGTTCGGCTAGACCCTCCTTGTAGAATCTCTCGAACTCCTTATCAAGGTAGAGCAGCCTACGTTGCTCAGCTACTGAATCGAAATAATCCAATGTCTTCATTTCGGATGTTCGAGAGTTGTGGATAGCAGATACTCTCGGATCTGCTTGTGATCGTGATATTGAATGAATTATCGCAGGTGGCGATTAGCGGCGACATGCGTCGCCGTTGGAAGACGGCCGGCGGCCACTGGGCATGCGCCCCGCCGTGGACCGCGCGGCCTGTTTGTCGCCCGCACCTTCGCTATGCTCGGTGCGCGACGTCCGCTCTGCGTCCGTCGGGCGACTCAAAGAGGATAGGGATCGGGTTCCCCCTTGTGCAAGAGGTCGCCGGCTTCGCCGTCTCCCCTTGGGGAACCGCTCCCAGGAGGGTCATCGAGGTCGCCACCTGCTCCAGAACAGGCCGGGCCCGTCAGATCCTCTATCGTAACGGTCTCGTTCCCAAGCCATGCGCCGTAATGAGAGACGCGGTCCAGATGGTCGGCTTTGGACAATGCCACTGACATCATCGTGTTGATATGCTCATCCAGCAGGAGCTTAACCACTGGATGATCCATCAGGCCGTAGGCCTCGTAGAATGTCATCTTCCTGAAGAACCTCCAGGAGCTCTTCGGATCAGACAGAGATATCTCCGGCGGCAGAGGGATCCTCGAGGATGCCCTCATGGACATCAATCTGTCCGTCTCGGAATCGGATGCGAAGGAGATGGTCATATGACCACATCCCTGAGCATGTGGCTGTTCCTGTACGTCCACCAGGAGACCTTGGGTATGGCGGAGCATACCTTAAACCTGGGGAAGAAGCACCAGGCACGGCGGTCCACATGAGGGCACTGAAGACACGCCTGATCGATCCAGTAGTTCGCTTCAGCCTGTGACTTCACGAATTCTGGTCTCTCGAACATGAGGTCCTCCTCGTGCATGAACTTATTGAGGATGACCACGTCCTGGCTCCTCACGAATGCTATATCGGTATCCGCCATGTTCTGGGTGGTCAGGCAGACCACATTCGATTTGTGGGAAATGATCGAAAGCCATCCCTGGATGTCCGTGTTCTTGGAAGAGCCCCTGGAATGGAAGATCCTGTTGACATCCTCGATGACCGTGACGGCACCCACCGGGATGTCCTTGGTCTGTGAGACCTTTCTGTACCCGGGGAATGCCGAGATGTCGTAATCCAGAGGATCCAACATGTACACAGGACGGTCAGGCCAGCAGAGGGCAATCAGCGAATGGATGCTGCATGATTTACCCTGCTTCCCGGAGCCTACGGCTATGACAAGACCATGCTCCATATCCTTGAGATAGTCGATGGCCTTACTCATGGTCATCGCCATCCTCTGGAGGATTGGGGGATGAAAGGGATTCGTCCCTCTGGAAGTCCCTTCCTCTGAGGCCGAAGATCTCGGCCACGTTATCGTACTCGTCGCGAAGGCATCTTCTTGCATAGCCCAGACCGTACAGTATGGGGTGTCCCATCAGCTGAAGGTTTTCCCTCAGGAGCTGTTCGGTAGTCCCCTTGAAGTTGATGAAGAACTCCTCCCTGCTCATGACCTCGAGGGCACTCATCTTCTCGACCCATGGATACTGGATCCTTCCGTTCTCTGTATCGATGTCCTCTGCGAGGTACACCTGAATGCCCGATGGTGTGTGATACACCACGTTGTTCCCGGCCTGGTTGAAGTATTTGAACATCTCATCAGGGATGAAGACCACTCTGAAGAGGTGGGTATCAGGATACAGGCATGCGACCAATCTTCCTGAAGGCCTGAAGAGGTTCTTCACCACCCAGTATCCGAGGAACCAGCCGGCGAAAGGAGCCATCAGGATAGGCCAATACTCCTCGAGGAAGGCCATGATAGCTTCCGGACCGAGTAGATAGTAGCATATCGCTACAGCCCCAATGGCTGAGGCCACTGCGATTATGATCCTGAGGATCTGGCGTCTTCTCTGGTATCTGTAGAATTCCCTGAGTTGACGCTCCTGCTCTACCGCCTGCTGCTGCATGACGGGGCTTTCGGAGATATCGGGCTGAGGAGGGGCCTGTTCAGAGGGCATCGCTTACCTCCGTTTCCGCCAGGCGTTTGTACCTGACGAAAGCATGGCGGAAGAATAGGAAACCGACCACCAGCATCAGTACTGGTACGAGTATCTGCAAGACTTCACCCCCGAATAGAACAGGATCCCTCCGGCGAAGGACAGGATGCCTCCGACGGTCAGGAAAGCTATCGACTCGGGAATGCCCAGAGATTCCGAGATGTACGGTGACAGCCATGAAGATGCTGCGAAGAGGATGATGCCGATAATCATGCGGATGATGTCCATTCAGTTCCCTCCCCAGAGCTTTCCGTAGGGTCTTCCCAAATTCATGTTGGCTTCCTCGCACCTGTTGCACTCGGATACGTCGGAATAGAACGCGATGTAGATCACGATGCATTCCAGAGCACAGACGAAGAACAGGATGAACCCGGCCATCATCCAGAATACCGTTGGATCCGTAGGGATGTTGTCCACGACAGCTTTCGCTACTGTATTGCCGGTTGCATCGCTCAGCAGACTTCCAAGGGACTCGCCTGTTCCCAACGTGACCAGGAGATCCATGATGAACGAAGCGTTCAGGATACCTGCCAGCAGAGGCACCCAGAAGATCATCTTCTTGACCATCTTCTCTCCTCCTCATCCCAATGCATCCTTCCGTAGTTCCTGATTATCGGCTCGTTGAAGTAATCGCTTTTCAGATCGAGTCTGTGCCTGACGTAATTGATGATATATCTCGTGATGAGGATCATCAACACGACGAATCCGAAGATTATCAGGATCTGGGCCGCATTCTGGCTGATACCAAGGGTGGTGGCCACCACATTGGAGGCACCCCCGTTCAGGAACAGGTAGGTGAATCCTCCCGCGATGGCCACCTTGAAAGCGTTTCCCCAAGTAAGGATCGTCTTGGTACCAGCCTGGATAGCCTCGGACGCAACTTTCGTTGTTGCTGTTGCGGAGCTACCTTTGAAGAGCTTCGACAGCGCTTTGGCAAGACTGCTCCAGGCAGGCATGTTCAGTACCCCCTTCTGGATCTGGCGATGGCAAATACCCCAATACCGCAGACGATGACGATCAGAACGATGACGAGAGGATGCTCGGTGACGATCGATTCGATCTTCTCGAGTAATCCCTTATCGTCAGTATCATCGCTGCCTGAAGCATCGTTCCAGATCGCCTTGACGGTGACATCACCTGTGAGCTGTACGGTCTGTCCGGGTTGGTATACCTGAAGGCCGCATGCCCATCCGCCGAATCTGCATCCATCCTTCGTTCCGTCATAGGCGGGGAAGGTGAACGTGCTTCCGGACTGAATGTTCACAGCCTGTACAGACTTGGAACCGCCGTCCACGTTGAACGAGACCGTGATCTCGTTGACCACAGGCGATGTGCTCCTCCAGACCGCCTTAAATGTCACATCGGATGACACGCTGAAGGACTGGCCGGGCTGATAGGTGATGTTGTTGTACGACCAACCTGCGAAGGTGTAGCCTTCCTTCACCCCGCTATAGGAAGGAAGGGTGATGGAACCGCCGTTGACTGCTGTGATGCTGCTGACTGCCACCGATCCGCCGTCGACGTTGAATGATACGGTCCTGTTGACAACTGGGGCAGTGTTCTCCATCCATGAAGCGGTCAGTGTGATGTTACCGGTGACAGGAGTGGCGAAGTTGTAGATCGCAGCTCCGAGGTACCATCCCTTGAAGGTGTATCCCGATTTCACAGGATCCGCAGGAGCGGTGGCCACATGTCCGGACTCGACGGTCTGAGGCTGAACGGCTGAACCTCCGTTGGAATCGAATGTAACGGTGTAGTTCACGACCGGAGCCTGGACGGCCGTCCACTTGGCGTAGAGGGTCATGGACTTGGTGATTCCAGCGGTCCAATCCATCGCATTCTCGAATGTTGATTCGTAATACCAACCGTCGAAGGTGAAACCCTGCTTGGTGGGGTTTGCAGGCTGTGTGGCCGTAGCGTTGTATGAGTCCATCTGGATCTCGCTGACCGCGGAACCTCCGTTGCTGTCAAATGAAATCTTGGGGAATCCCATTATCTGAACTTTATACACTTCAACGGTGGATCCCTTGGGGTTGCTTGTGGTCTGCGTCACATAGTAGGTTCCTGTGCTGGCATAGGTGTGTCTGGGATTCCACTCCGTGGAATGCTCGGAGCCGTCCCCGAAGTCCCAATCGATGGTCTGGGCATCGGAGCCGTCGAATACGAACTGAAGGGTGTAGGAGTAGAATTCCCCGTAATCCCTATCATATGACTGATCCGCATCGGATTCCGATGTGACCAGTGTAGCGGCGGACAGCATCATGACCGCTGCCGCCATCATTGCAAATATTCTCTTATCAAACTGCATAGATAATCGCACCTCCGGTGGGAGATGATTCGAAGCTCAAAGCAGACAAAACGGTGATCGAGAATGTCTTGGTCGCCGAGGTGTAGCCTGTCTTCGAGAATGTCAGGGTCACATTGTATGTGCCCGAGGTGGTTGGTGTTCCGGAAACGTTGGTCCCGTTGGCTGACAGCCAGGATGCTCCGCTGATCGTAACAGAGCATCCGTCGACGGATACTGTGGGTTTGAAGCTCCAGGCCGATCCGACGACTCCGTAGGCATCGGGAGTTCCCGATACGGTGATGGTCGCTTCCTTCCAGACCGCGTACAGATTGGTAGTTCCGTAATCGAACGTGTACGAGCTTCCCGCAGAATAGGATGCAGATGTCGCAGTGGATGATTTGGACCATCCGAGGAAGTTGTATCCCGATCTGGTAGGGATCGTGGAGGACAGCGTGATCGACTTCGATGCCGAAGAAGAAGTGTCCGTTGTATTACTTGGAGCTCCGGAACCGCCGTTCGCGTTATACTTGATCGTATAACTGTAAGTGTAGACGGTGTTGGAGGTCATCTGAGTGGCCGGATAGTACTTGGCATTACCTGTGGGAGTCACGGAATCTCCGAGACTGGACCCGTAGAGGCTGGAGGCCATGTTGTACTCATGGTTTGTATATGTGGTAGTGTAGGTGTAGTTGGTACCAGAACCTGATTCGATGTCCTTCCCGTACCAATCGACATCGATCGTAGAGCCTGCATTAATGGTGTAGGTGTGACTTGACGTGGTGTACTTGGTACCGTCGCTGAGCAGCTTGAACGAATCCCAGTTGCCCTTGTAGATGGTGATGATGTAGGTTGTCACCTGCTCCTGCCAGACCGCATAGAGGGTCTTCGAACTCTTGTATCCTACGGAGATAGAATCGCCGCCACTGTATGAAGCGCTGGTAGCGGAGCTGCTGGTGGACCATCCAAGGAAGGTGTATCCCGATCTGGTAGGCTGAGTATTCGATATGGTGAAGCTATGGTTACTGGTGGATGAACCTGTGTAGCTCTGAGTGCTCGGAGCTCCCGAACCGCCGTTGGCATCATAGTACAGATAACAGGTGTAGCTGGTGACGTTCTGCTGCCATACCGCATACAAGGTCTTCGAACCGTTGTAGCTGACTGATATCGAATCTCCGCCAGAATAAGTCGCAGATGTAGCCGAGCTGTTGGTAGACCATCCAAGGAAGGTGTATCCCGACCTGGTAGGTGTCGTAGATGATACGGTAAAGCTATGGCTGCTGGTTGATGTGCCTGAATAGGACTGGGTGCTGGGTGCACCTGAACCGCCGTTGGCGTTGTAGTACAGATAGCAAGTGTAATTGGTGGAGGAACCAGAGGAAACCGCGTAAAAGTTCAGAGTGTACTGGGTGTTGAACTTGATACTGACGTTACCATTCAGGGTTCCCTGATAAGTATCTCTGGTCCCAGATGTGGATTTGGTGATTCCGTTCAAAGAGTTGACAGAAGTCGATGAGCCTATGGCAGTCATCGAAGTGCTGGCGTAGAATGATTCGCTGACCTTGAAGGAAGCTCCCTGAGCCACATAGATGTTCATTGTGGAGGATCCGGGATTACCGTTGCTGGAGTAGACGAAGTAATTGATCGAAGTGAACGGAGAGGATTGGGTACCCTGACCGTTCATATCGGTGACGGTAATGGTCTTGGAAGTGGTATCCATGATCTCTCCGTCATCGGGATTGACCACATCCAACTGCATTGTAGCATTTCCGGTCTTGGCCAGTACGGGCAATGTGAAGGTTACTGTGCTCCAATTGCCGCCATATGTTCCGACCACTGAATCCGATTTATTGGTGATTGCATGGGTGTAGTACAGAGAGAACTGCAACTCGAAATCCTCATAGAACGGCTCATCGTACCAGCCGAGGTCATTGATGAGGTTGAACGATTTCGTCTGTCCGTTACCAATTGTGACGGAGGCCGCATCGGAATCCTCGGAATCGTAGATCATGAAGCAGGCCGAGGCCATGAGGATGGCCAAGGCCGCGAACATGAACACTTTCATTTCACGGTTCATTTCGATCACACAGCGTAGATGAGTGCTCCGCCGGTGGGGACGGATGTGAAGATCAGCTGGCTGTAGACGTTGACGGTGACGTTAGTTGAAGCCGTCTGACCTGCTGCCGATGTTACAGTAACGGTAACGACATGGTCTGTTCCGATGCTGGTCTTATTAGCATGGAGCTGGCCGTTGGAGATGCTGACGTTGAGTCCAGTGACCTCTGTGGAAGCGGCCAGTGTGTTGCCAGATCCTCCGGTGACCGTGAATGCGGTTGTGTTGCCACCATCGTTGCCTGCGAGGATGTTCAGCACATCGTCTCCGGAGATCGCCAGGGTATCCTCGACGCTCACCGCTACATTGCAAGTCTTGGACTGACCGTAGGCTGTTGTACAGGTGACCGTTACAGTCTGGTTCATTCCGACAGCTGTTGAGTTCTTGACCTTCAGGGTTCCGTTGGAGATGGAAGCTCCGCTGAATGTGGATACTGACCAGGTCTTGGTGGAAGAATCAGAAGAGGTGATTGAAACAGACTTCTCGGCGGAGTTATTCTTGTATGTCAGAATATCCTGAGAGCAGCTCAGGGTGAGAGCAGGCTCGGACTGGATGGTTATCTGTTTGGTAGCAGTCTGAGAAGGTCCGTGGCTGGACGTTCCCGTGATCGTAACGGTCGTGGACTGCACTGTGCTGGACTTACCTGAGACGACCCCTGTGCTGGAGTTCAATGTGAATCCCGACGGGAGGGTACCGCTGGTGACAGCCCAGGTGACTCCGATATCGGAATTGTTGGTTATGGCAGCGGACGATACGTTGGAGTTGTAGGACTTGATCGTCTCAGCAGTTCCTCCGACCATCTTGGAGTAGACTGTGAAGCTGACTTCCAGATTCTTGGTCTCTCCTCCGGGAGCTGTAGCTGTGAGGTACACTGTCTGGGCTCCGAGGGCTGTGGGAGTTCCGGTGACCTTGCCGTTGCTGAGGGTAAGTCCGTCGGGCAGTGATTTGCCGGATGTTACGGTCCAGGTGACATTACCCATTCCGGATGTACCGGTGGGGGTGAAGTTGATGTTGCTGCCCTTGATGATGTCGTTGATCGTTCCCGATACGGAAAGACCGTTGACCACGGTGAAGGTGACATACTGATAGGCCGTCTGGCTGACAGGGGATGTCATCGACGCCTGGATAACAACGTTGTACTTCGTTCCGGTAGCCGCGTTGGTGGGGATGTTGACTGTAACGGTCTTACCCGAAACGGATCCGACGTTGGAGTCGTTGACCTTCAGGGAGACTGTCAGATACTGTGTGAGATCGCTCGGGAAATCGGGTGTGTATGTCCACCTGTAGCCGGGAGCGATGTTGGTATTCGTTGGTTCGCCGTATGTTGCGGAAAGATCCTCTCCGATGGCATCGGACTGCTCATTGACAGCTGCGAAGGCCATCGTTCCGGCCAAGGCCATGACGAGGACCGCCAGCATAGCGATGATCTTGATGTTTGATAACATGTTTCTCAACTCGTTTTATCCGGCTATTCGGGGACGGCAGCCGGGACCGTTGTTCATATGCTTGGGAATGGCCAGAGCTATCGCCGAGGCCATCATTGCGGTGTATAGTAGCAGAGAAAGCCAGTACGATTCCAGGAACTGGGAGAAGTCCAGTCCGGAGACGTAGGATACGTCGGTGGAATCGCTGGTCAGATAGGAGATGCCGAGATCGATACCTATCCACGCCAGAGCTGAAGCAATAGCAGGGATGATAGCTGGAAGAACCATCACCAGCACCTCCTACCGAGCCTGTGCCTGATGATCAGGGCGGTACCGAATGCCCCCGCAGCGGAGAGCACCCAGAACCACGGATCGTCGAGAGCGTTGGCCAACACATCCCAGAAGGTCGTGATGGGAACGACAACATCGGTCATCTGAACCCTCCGTTGCGTCTCAGTCTGTAACAGATTCTTGTCACAAGACTCGGTTTTCCGGTAGGAGCGTGGATGTCCCTGAGGACGAAGACGGCTATGGCCGATACGGATATGATGAAGAATACGGCCATGATGACCATGTAATCATGCTTCTCATCCTCCAGATCCTGGATCTCCGTTCCGCGAACAGTTATCTTTATCGTCTTGGACACAGTTGCCTGGTTGCCGTTGTGTACCGAGACGGTAAGGTCGAAGACTCCCTTCTCGGTAGGTTCAGCTCTCAATACACCATCCAATACTGTAACGAATCCAGATGCTGAGCCGGAGACTGTGACAAGTACCCCTTGTTCTACCGACAGAACAACGTCAAGTCTCTCACCAACGACCATCTGGAAGTCGGTGAGCTCCAGGATATCGATATCCTCATGTGGAACGACGTTTATCGCCACCATGGAAGACTTCGATGTCTCGGAGACATTGTTGACTGCTTTGCAGACGACCGTGTACCTTCCTTCTTTATCGTAGGTGAATGCATTCCCGGGTTCCGGGATGCCGTCGCCGTTGAAGTCATATGTGTAGAACGATGCCTTCTGACCTTTGAACAGAGCGACCACGGTGTAACCGTCGTCGCTGAGCACAAGATCGAAGTCCACTACGGGTGCGTATGTTTCCGAACCGTAAATCTGGATGGTCCAGGAATCGTCGTCGAGATTGACCCTGTAGGAGTTTCCAATATCGATGTCTTGGGGAATACCGGAGATGATCCTGTAGGTCTTTCCGTTGACCTCCGATGTGACAACACTGAACGGGGCCCCGTTCTCTATTGAGACATTACCTTCGGATTCGATGACATAGCTGTACTGGATGCCTGCCCACGCAGCTTCGCGGTGGTAGTTGTCCAGACAGACCAAGTTGACTTCCTCCGAAACGAAGGATCCGTCATAGCCCGCCAGGGTACATATGATGGAGTAGCTGCCCGATGCAGGGAACTCGAACAAAGCCGTGGGGGAGGAGGTTGCGAAGACCCTTCCTTCATAGGACCAGATGATGTTCGAAGCATTGGCATAGCCGCTGATCACAAAATCATACACTCTGGGCTCATTTGCCCTGGGCGTTGCGGTGATGGTTCCCATAATGGGGGCTGGGGCCGAAACAGGCCTCTCGTTGACCTTCACAAAGACAGTGTTGGTCACTTCCACATAGCCTTCCAACGATGCCGTGTAGGTTATCGCATAGGTCCCGACCCTATCGAAAGATCCAACCACAGACCTTCCGCTGACGGACAATTCCCCCATATTCCCGAGGACATTCCCATCCAGAGTCACTGATTCCAGCGTGATATTGGCGTTGGTGGGATTGGTCACAGGGGTGTATGAGAAACTATCGCCTTCAGAAAGGACATACTCGATGGGCTTGACGATGGAGATCGGCACCTTCACGGTAATGACCGAATCCCCGGAGATGTATCCAGTATAGGATGCCGAGAGTGTCACATAGTATGTTCCCGGCTCTACCCCGGTCATATCGAGGATGAGGTCGTGACCGTTAATTGTCAAGTCATCCGCATTAAGACCTCCATAGGTCTTGATGGTCACGACCGCATCAGAAGGATTGGTGGTCAGGGGCAGCGTAGCCGTCTGGCCGCTGGTTATGGTTGCTGTAGCATCCGAGATCTGAACGGTGTTCCTCTGCCATACGGCATGGAGGGTGACATCGTTCGTAGCCGCATAGGATTCCAAAGGTTCGGATGATGTAGAAGAGACAGCCCATCCCAGGAAGGTGTATGCTCCACTGGAGTGTGTGGCCGTCGGGAGGGATGCGTAGGATCCCTTGGTTATGGTCTCGGACCAGGTCTGATGACCTTTGACGGTACCGATCCCAGCATCGTAGGCTACGGTGCATTCGCCGGCCTTTATCAGCACGGTGAACTGGTAGAAGTCGGAGTCATCGCTGAGGGTGAAGGTATATGTGCCCGGTGAGGCCGTTAGATTTCCCCTCAGATATGTCCTGTACTTGTTCCCGTACCATTCATGGCCTACGACATCCAGATCGAGGCTGAGGCCTTCGGGGAGGCTGCCCCTGTAGAGGAACAGACCATCCTCTCCGGTGATCTCGGTCAGATCCTTCTCAACGGATTGTCCGGTCTCGAATTCCAAAGTGTAGTTCTCGGTGTATGCGTCGGAATCATCCGTGATGATGCATACCGACACAATGACCATGATGGCAGCCATAGCTAACGCTGAAGCACGAATGATCCCGTTCATACTGATGCCTCATTCCTGTATCTGCTGCCTGCGCAGAGGCTTTGGATTCTTGAAGAACAGAAACGGATTCTCCCTGACCACTTCAACCATCGCCTGTCTGTCAGAGGTCTTGGTCTCCGGATCTGTGATAACCCTGAGGGAGAATGCGGTGTTCTTGGCACGATTGTTCCTGTTGACTGCCCCGACGAAGAACTTCTTCTTGCTGGGGGACATGGCGTCGAACTCCTCCTTGGGCTTCCAGAATCTGGATCTCATGGAATCCCTGTGAGGAGCGTTGGCCACTTCCTCGGCCGAAGCGAAGAGCTGCGGGTTGGCATCCTTGAAGGCGATAAGATTCTTCACGGTCTCGGGATTCGAATTGGGATTGTTCATCGCCTTCTCGAAATACCTAGTCCTGGAGACATTGTCCTTCAGATGGGTCAGGGTGTTGTTGACCTCGTTGAACGAACGGGGCTGATCGACGGGTTTCCTCTGGAAGAACCTGAAATATCTCCTTCCGCCACCGTAGCCGTTGGATATTCCTGCATTATTACCGGCACCCTGAGGCCTGCTGGCCCTGTACTGGGCCATCTGCTGGTCGTTGGCGATGAAGGAGCTTCCGGATTCGATGAAGTACATCGCATTCTTCACGGTCTCGGGATTGGACTTCGAATTGGTGATGATCTTATCGACGTACATCCTTCCCCTGAAGGGATCGTTGAGACCTTTGAGTACCTCCCCGATCTCCTCGATGGATCTAGCCTGATCGATGGGTTTCTGCTTCCTGCGGAAGAATCCTCCACCTCTGGCGTACGTGTCGTTCCTTGGGTAGAACTGCCTCTCGGATCCACCATCCTGCCATCCTCCGACAGGATTGCCGGAGGGATCGTAGGCATTGCCCTGACTGTCGTAGCTATATCCATCCGAATATACGCGGCCGTTGCCTCTGTTACGGTAACCGCCGGAGTACCCTCTGCCGGAGATCCAGGATCCCTGTGATTTCCTGGAGCCTTTCATCTGATCCTCGGTGAGGAATTTGCTGGGATTCTGGGCCCTGAACTGTCTGAGAAGATCCAAATTAGAATCCGGGGTATTCGGATTGGTCATGCACTTGTTGTAGTACCTGGTAGCCTGCAGAGGGGACATCCCGCCGAAAATGCGGGAGACCTCGGAAGGCGACAGGTCCTGTGGTTTTCCAAAACTGTTTGTTGAAGTCATTTGATTCACCTGATCGGTGTGATTGAAGCCTGGATTGGGTTCCCTCCAGGCGGGGGAAATTCTGAGTACAGGAGGTCGAAGGATAAGTGATATCATGGATGAGATAGGAGTTATACCGCAAGTCTTCGACCTCCTTATGATCAAATCATCGGCCTGTACCACACCTTCATCTTCTCCAGCTTGCCGTTCGAGAGCTTCTTGAAGATCCTTATGATGGTAGTATCGCTCAGACTCGATAGTGAATCGAGCTTGGACAACGCCTCACCATAGGAATCGGCATGATAGCGCCTCTCCCTGACTTCGCCGGATTTGAAGATGTAGGAACATTTGATGATGTAATCACCTTCTTGTTTCAGGCTTCCGTCCTGAACTCTGCCATCAGCTGCTTCATGCGTTTCACATCACCAGAGGTGTTGACGTTGACGAGAGCTACACCTTCGAGAGCCTCAGACATGCTCTGAGAGAACTCTGCAAGATCTCCCCACCACTTTCCGTTGATGGGGAAATCGAGGTAGATGTCGCCCTGCATGACGACGAGCTGCGGTTTCTTCTCGATCTTTCCGGTCCTTTCGTTGTACTTCTGAACGACCTTGAGGCCGATGTAGATCCCGCCGCCCCTGAAGGCGAGTCCGGGGGTCTTCACGGTTTCAGTACCCTCTGAGAGATTGACCTGCCCGTACTGCGTCTTGATCTCATTCACTACATTCTCTTTCTTTGCGTTGACAATTTCTGCCATTCTTACACTTCCTTTCTTTTCTTTCTTCAGGTCCGTTCCGGACCAGCTTCTTCTGCTTGTTTTGTAAAAGGTTTGGCGGGCTTTCGCCCTAAGATGTTTAGAGGACTTTCTGCAAGAGTGAAGAGGAGAAGACGCAGTCTGCAGCCAAATGGCTGCACCAACGATTTCGAAAGGGTAGCGTAGCCATTTCGCTGTCAATACCAGAAAAATGCCTCGGATTGAAGTAAAAATGTGAGATGCTGGCTCGCCGAGTGGTGCAACCCGGCGGCTGCACTCATTCTTTCTCATCCAGATGTGATTTGGAGTGCAACCGCACGGATTCGCCACTTTCCCGGACCAAACAAGTCCAAAAATTGACAATCTTGCAAGTCGTTTTGAATGATCGCGTTACCTGTCGCCGACTGATTTACCACTTCCCTTCGACATTCGCTATGGCCTTACTTATGCGTCTTCCGCAATAGTAAGTCTCGGTGGTCTGAGTCGTCTTGTGACCCATGAGCTTCGATACATCCCCGAGTTCCGCATCGTTGTCGAGGTAGTGCTGTCCGAACGCCCTGCGGCAGTCGCGGAGCTCGAACTTCTGCCCGACATCCCTCTCGACGTAGGACTTGAGCTTCCTGATGGTGTTCCCGGAGAGCGGCCCGTGATCGCCGTACATGCTGCAGAACAGCGTCGGTACGTCGCACTCAGGGACCCCATGGTCCTTCAGGAAGTTCTCCCTCGCGTTCAGGAAGTTGAGCACCACGGGTCTGATGACCTCCGGGATGGGCACGGGCCTGGGCTTGCCCCAGAATTCTTGGAGTACTGCAGGCTGAGGGCCTTCAGGAGACCGGGGAACGACGATTACGGATGGGCGAGACTTGCCCAAGTGATCGGGAACTTCATGGGAGCAGACGGATGCTCCGTGGGTGTAGACGACGTCAAGTCTCTGGACATGGACAACGGAGACAACGGCGTCTACCTGATGAAGGACTGGAAGATAGTAGGAAGGAGATTCTACGACTCCACCTGGGAGCAGAACGAGTACAGACTGTGCGAGTTCCTGCACTATCTGGACAAGGAGCAGCCCGAGAATCAGCAGCTCGGCGGAGATATGATCGACTGCCTGATGCACCACGGAAAGACGATCTCCGACGTCTGTTGGAACTACTCCTACGAGATGAACAAGAGGAAGGAAGAAGGGATTGGATGCACCGGATTCAAAATCGGATCGTACTACTCTCTGAACGAGAGGCAGCCTGACAAGATCCTCAAGGTTGTCGATAAGCCGTACATGGAACTCATCGTGGAGAAGGACGGTGCGGAGATAACCCTTCCCAGATTCCAGTGAAAGGACGGAAGGGAGTCAATACTGGTCCCGGACGAGATGAGAGGACACGTATCCATGGATTCCACCAAGGAGGTGATTGCTTGAGCCTGTTCGAGACAGGGACCGTGGTCATGACCTGCGGTATCAGGGAACTGGTATTCTCTTATGAACACGCCCACGAGGTCGTGTAGAGCTGCCTTGAAAGGCACTGCAAAGGAGACTGGAGAAACCTCTGCGAGGACGACAAGGCTATAAACGACGAGTCCCTGGATGCCGAGAAGAACGGTGACTGGGCTGACAGCCTGTTCAGCAGCTACGAGACCGATGTCGGGAATATCTACGTAATCACGGAATGCGACAGGTCTGCGACCACTATACTGCTACCAGATGAGTATGTGTGACGTGAAAGCGATATGGAGGATTGCGAAAATCAAGAAGATGAGTAACCAGACAATCTGTTCTGTCTGACCCTAACACAGCATGCAACCTGGTAACAGGTTGTATGAAGCCTGTGTGACAAAG